>POVV01001101.1_pt1 | contig 11277 bp, 10 predicted proteins | sample 1560271 | NCBI WGS metagenome assembly POVV01 (sample SAMN08337232, study PRJNA429181) | Bioreactor metagenome, whole genome shotgun sequencing project. | biome: cows' rumen and soil; feature: anaerobic; isolation source: anaerobic chemostat enrichment culture, galacturonate as sole carbon... | reverse complement strand
CATCACATACGAAGGGCCTAAAGGAGGACCGGGTATGCAAGAAATGCTCTACCCTACATCATATATCAAATCTAAGCACCTGGGTAAAGAATGCGCCCTTATTACAGACGGACGCTTCTCGGGCGGAACATCAGGTCTTTCTATCGGTCACGTTTCTCCCGAAGCTGCATCAGGTGGCGCTATTGGCTTGGTTAAAGATGGAGATATTATAGATATAGATATTCCTAACCGTTCTATCGATGTACGTATATCCGATGCGGAACTGGAAGCTCGCCGACAAGAGGAGCTTGCTAAAGGTAAAGATGCATTCAAACCTAATCGTAATCGTACGGTGTCCAAAGCATTACGAGCCTATGCAAGTATGGTTAGTTCGGCTGATTTAGGTGGAATAAGAATCATTGAATAAAATAGCACAAAATAGAGACAAGTATCATGGATAAAAATAAAATTACAGGAAGTGAAGCCCTTATTCAATCTTTGTTGAGTGAAGGTGTAGATACCATATTCGGGTATCCGGGCGGAGCCATAATGCCCGTATTTGACAGTTTATATCATTATAAAGATAAAATAAATCATATTCTTGTTCGTCATGAACAAGGTGCTACGCATGCTGCTCAAGGGTTTGCTCGCACTTCGGGTAAAGTTGGCGTTGCGCTGGTAACCTCGGGCCCAGGTGCAACCAATACCGTAACAGGAATTGCTGATGCAATGATAGATAGCACACCTATAGTTGTTATATCCGGGCAGGTTGCTTCTTCCTTACTAGGAAGTGATGCCTTTCAGGAAGCAGATGTAGTAGGCATTACACAGCCTGTGTGCAAATGGGCATATCAGATTCGCAGAGCCGAAGACATCCCATCGGCAGTAGCTAGGGCATTCTATATAGCGTCAACAGGAAGACCCGGACCGGTAGTTCTGGATATAACCAAAGATGCTCAGTTTGGGCAAATGGATAAATCGGAATACAAAAAAGTTGATTTTATCCGTAGCTATCAGCCTAAACCCGAAGTAAAACTATCAGAAATGGAAGTAGCTGCCCAAATAATAAACAGTGCAAAAAAACCTCTAGCACTTGTGGGACAGGGTGTTATTTTGGGCGGAGCAGAGAAAGAATTGCTTGCTTTTCTCGAAAAGGCCGGCATTCCTGCGGCATCTACGGTATTGGGACTATCTGCCATACCCTCCGACCATCCTTTACAGATTGGTATGTTAGGGATGCATGGCAATGTTGGCCCTAATCAGAAAACAAATGAATGTGATGTACTTATTGGTATTGGCATGCGTTTCGACGACCGTGTAACGGGAGATCTTAAGACGTACGCAAAACAGGCAAAAGTAATCCACTTTGATATCGATAAAGCTGAAATAAACAAGAATGTATCTGTTACAGCACGTGTACTCGGAGATGTCAAGGATACGCTACCAAAGGTGACAGAATTACTAACCCCTGCCACGCATAGCGAATGGCTTGGAGAGTTTAAAGCATGTTACCAAAGAGAGTACGACGTTGTCATAGATAGCGAACTATATCCTACATCGGGACAGTTGAAGATGGGTGAAGTTATCAATAAAGTATCCGAAGCTACAAACCACGATGCTGTATTGGTTACGGATGTAGGTCAACATCAGATGATGGCTGTGCGCTACTTCAAGTACAACCAAAGCCGTAGTGTGGTTACATCAGGAGGGCTGGGCACAATGGGCTTTGGATTACCTGCTGCGATAGGCGCAAAATACGGCACACCGGATCGTACAGTATGCCTTTTTGTTGGCGATGGAGGTATCCAGATGACCATACAGGAGTTAGGTACTATCATGCAATATAACGTTGACGTTAAAATCATTATATTGAACAACCACTTCTTGGGAATGGTACGCCAGTGGCAAGAATTATTCTTTGATGAAAGATATTCTGAAACCCGGATGAATAATCCTGATTTTGTGAAAATAGCTGAAGCATATAATATTCCGGCAAAGAAGGTGGACGACCGCAATGAACTGGACGGAGCAATAAAAGAAATGCTGGATCACAAAGGCGCTTATTTGCTAGACGTACAGGTAGAGGTTAAAGGCATGGTTTACCCGATGGTTCCTGCCGGTACTTGCGTTACAAATATATTATTAGGGAACGAATAAGTTCATTATATTGATGAGATTCGTTAAATTTGAAACTGTCTAATATTACAGTTGTAAAAATAAATCTTATGCAAGATAAAACATTATATACGATAACTATATTTTCAGAGAATACTGTTGGTCTATTAAGTCAGGTAACCAGTGTATTCGTTCGTCGTCAATTGAATATTGAGACTCTATCTGTTTCTGCTTCAGCCTTAGAAGGCATACATAAGTTTACCATCACTGTTTTTTGTGATGAAGATGTTGTAAAAAAGGTTGTACTTCAGATAGATAAACGAGTAGATGTACTGAAAGCGTATTACAACACCGATGAAGAGCTTATTCATCAAGAAATCGCTCTCTATAAACTATCTACTCCCGATTTTCTTAAGATAGAATCGGTAGAAGAGCTTATCCGCAAACACAATGCGCATATTCTCGATATAAATGAAAACTGTGTTGTTTTGGAAAAAACAGGACACTATAAAGAGACTCAATATCTATTTGAAGAACTGAGTAAAAGTATTGGAGTTCTGCAATTTATACGTTCGGGTCGGATAGCGATTACAAAATCGAAAGTTGAGAGATTAAGCGACATGCTAGCGGAGTTAGATAAAAGACATAAATCGCAAGACACAAATTAATATATCCATTCAAAACTATATTTAATGTTTGCTCCTATAGGAAGATACGAATTTACGATCGATGCATACTTAACCGATTTCAGAGGCAGAGCCACTTTGCCCATGATTGGAGGTTTTATGCTGCAAGCAGCAACGAAGCATGCCGATGAACGTGGGTTTGGATACTCATCAATGACTTCTCAGCAACGAGTCTGGGTTTTGTCCCGAATGACAATCGAGCTGTTCGAATATCCGAAAAACGATACTAACATGATAATCAAGACGTGGATTGTTAGTGTAAACAGATTATTCACAGAGCGTCATTTTGCTTTCGAAGACTCTGACGGAAAAACAATGGGCTATGCGAGATCACTATGGGCTTCAATAGATCTTAAAACTCGTAAACCGACCAATCTGACAGAGCTGGATGGGTTGTCTGATTATATCTATACGGAAAAAGAATGTCCGATACAAGGTTTGAGCAAAATCTCAGCGTTGAAGGATGATTATGAAAAAGCGGACGAGTTTATTGTAAAATATAGCGATGTGGATATCAATAAACACCTGAACAGTATGAAGTATATTGAACACTTTGTAGATGTATTTGATATAGATATGTTCAAGGATAAAGAAATCAGACGGATTGAGATAAATTATATATCCGAAGGGCGCTACGGCTCCAAGTTGGATATATTGAAAAGAGAAGAAGAAGATTCTAATTTTATTTTAGAAATGAAAGACGGAGAAACGAGTGTATGCTCGACCCGTATTATATGGAAACAATTTTGAACCTAAATATTTTATTTAATAAAAACAAATTATGGCAGAAATGAACTTTGGCGGGGTAGTAGAAAAAGTAGTTACCCGTGAAGAATTCCCTTTGGAAAAAGCAAGAGAAGTATTAAAAAATGAAACCATTGCTGTTATCGGTTATGGCGTACAAGGTCCGGGACAAGCATTAAACCTTAGAGATAATGGGTTTAACGTAATCGTAGGACAAAGAAAAGGTGGCAAAACATGGGAAAAAGCAATAGCAGACGGATGGGTTCCGGGCGAAACATTATTTGATATCGAAGAAGCTGCAGCCAAAGGTACTATCATACAATATCTATTGTCTGATGCTGCTCAGATAGAAGTGTGGCCACGTCTTAAACCTTACCTGACTGCCGGAAAAGCTCTTTACTTTTCTCATGGGTTTGGTATTACATATAAAGAACGTACAGGAATCGTTCCTCCTGCCGACATCGATGTTATTCTTGTTGCTCCAAAAGGTTCAGGAACAAGTCTTCGTCGCATGTTCCTCGAAGGTCGCGGTTTGAATTCAAGCTATGCTATCTTCCAGGATGCTACAGGTCGTGCATTCGAAAGAACTGTATCTCTGGGTATTGGCGTTGGTTCGGGATATTTGTTTGAAACAGATTTCAAACGTGAGGTATATTCTGACCTTACAGGAGAGCGTGGTACATTGATGGGTGCTATACAAGGTATCCTGCTTGCTCAATATGAAGTGTTACGTGAAAATGGTCACTCACCGTCCGAAGCATTTAACGAAACTGTAGAAGAGCTTACTCAATCTTTGATGCCTCTATTTGCAGAAAAAGGAATGGACTGGATGTATGCAAATTGTTCTACTACAGCACAACGTGGTGCACTAGACTGGATGGTACCTTTCCATGATGCTACAAAACCTGTATTTGCCAAATTATATTCAGAAGTAGCAAACGGTAATGAAGCACAACGCTCTATCGATACCAACTCTAAACCTGACTATCGTGAAAAACTAGAAGAAGAACTAAAAGCTCTTCGTGAAAGCGAAATGTGGCGTACAGGAGCAGTTGTGAGAAAATTGAGACCAGAAAATAACTAATTATTGATTTCAATATTATACGTATGAAGAGGCTGTTTTTATTCAGCCTCTTTTTATTTATTAGTCTATCTAACTCAAATTCTCTATCTTTGTTTTTTACGATTTATTATTAAGCTTAACACATATTTTAATCACATGAGAAAATTAACGATCTTATCACTTATTATCCTTTCTGCTATTATAACAACCCTTAGTTCCTGTTCGGGCTGTGTAAAACAAGCAACAAAAAAAGTTACAGAAACCGGTATAAATGCTATAGAAGGTGTTGCCGAGGCTGTAGACGAACACGGTGCCCGAGTTGGTGAAAAAGCAACAGATGCAGCAGGAAAACTTGCTGATGGTATCGGAAAAAGCCTAGATAGACAAATGAATGAGCATGCCGAAAAAGTAGCTTCGGTGATGGGTCGTACCTTGGTTCAGACAGTAGAAGGTCTGGATAAAGGTGCTACCGGGCAATATTATGATCCTATTTCATATAATGCAAATATTTGCACGGGTGTAAGTCTCGATTATTTAGGTAAAATCAAGTCTAAAGCTGTAGTAGATGCCTACTTTATCATCCTCGAAAAAGGAATATATAACTGTAAAATAGAACTTGAAGGAAGTAAAGGGATATTCATTACAAAAGAAACAGAAATAGATAAGTCTGTAACCGAACGGAGATATTCACTTGTCAGCTTCGCTCTAAATATAGAAGAAGAAAAAGAGTTTTTGAATACAGTTTCTGCAAAAGTAACTATTGTAAAAAAATAAAAAATCAGTATATAAAATGTTATTTATCAATATTTGAGAAAACAACAGTTAATAAGAAGCCGTTAAAAAAGAGGTTAGTAATTGATAATAATTAAATTTTTAAGATTATGAATACCTCGGATTTTTTAAAAGACCCACATTTGAGTAAAGAAACCAAAGAGTATCTGAAGGTTTTGAATTCCGGTGGAAAACCTGTTGAATCATTACCTGTATCCGATGCACGTAATGTATTGGTCGATACCCAAGCTGCAATAAAAGTAGATGTTAGTGGTATTGAGGAAACAGAAAAAGTAATATTAGCCGATGAACATGATATAAAACTATATATTGTACGACCAGAGAAAGCTAAAGGTAAACTTCCTGTATTTATTTTTATACATGGTGGGGGCTGGGTTCTTGGAGATTATCAAACTCATAAACGCTTGGTTCGGGACTTAGTCGTTGAATCAGGATATGCTTGTGTCTTTATTGAATATAGCCGTTCACCCGAAGCTAAATATCCAATAGCACTAAATGAATGTTATGCTGCCACAAAGTGGGTTGCAGAACATGGCGATGAAATAAATGTAGATGGAAAAAGGTTAGCTATTGTAGGAAATAGCGCAGGAGGAAATATGACTATCGGGACTTGTCTGAAGGCAAAGGATAATAAAGGACCGGATATTAAATGTCAGATTCTATTATGGCCATATTCAGACGCTGGTATAAACACCGAATCATTTAAAAAATATGGAGAAGAAAGATTCCTAACTAAATCTTTAATGATTTGGATGAGAGATAACTACTTATCAGACAGAACGCAACACGATGATATTTATGTATCCCCTGTACGTGCTACAACCAACCAGTTGAAAGGATTGCCTCCTACACTAATCGAAGTTGCCGAAAATGATATATTGAGAGATGCCGGAGAAGAATTAGGGTGCAAGCTTGATGAAGCCGGAGTTGATGTTACTACAGTAAGATTTAACGGAGTAATTCATGATTGGGGTCTATTGAATGGTTATGCAGATCTACCTTCGACCAGAAATATGATAATATTCACGGCAGCTATTCTTAAGAAATATTTAGAATAGTCCTTATATAGTTAGTAAGAGAATAAATAACTCTATATCATTTTTATTGTATAACAAAAACTTATTCTTATCTTTGCACCCGCTAATAACAATTATGTATAATTAAAATTAACTAGAAAGAAATGGCTACAAAGATCCGTTTACAAAGACGAGGACGTAAAGGTTATCCTTTTTACCACATCGTCATTGCAGATAGCAGAGCTCCACGTGATGGAAAATTTATTGAAAAGGTTGGTTCTTATAATCCAAATACCAATCCTGCTACGATAACTATAAATTTCGACAGGGCTTTGTACTGGTTACAAGTTGGTACTCAACCTACCGACACTACTCGTAACATCCTTTCTGAAGAAGGTGTTTTGTTAAAGAAACACTTACTTGGTGGTGTTGCTAAAGGTGCATTTACTGAAGCTGATGCAGAAAGTAAATTTGAAGCATGGAAAGCTGAAAAAGAAAAAGGTACTCAAGCAGCTATCAACAAGAACCAAACAAAAGCTCAGGCAGACGCAAAAGCTCGTTTAGATGCTGAAAAAGCAGCAAACAAAGCAAAAGCTGAAGCTGTAGCTCAAAAGAAAGCAGAAGAAAATGCAGCACAGGCAGAAGCTGAAGCTGAAGCAAGTGAAGAAGTAGTAGAAACACCTACTGCTGAAACAGAAGCTCCTGCAGAAGAGAAAAGTGCTGAATAATTTGTTTTAAACAGCATAAAAAAGGCATCCGATCGGATGCCTTTTCTTTTTTATAACAGATAGATATTATGAGAATATATTATTTTTCATCCAACTTTATTTTATTCATTGCTTGCTTAATGTAGTATCCTGACTCTATCTGTAAGCTGAGTTTTATTGTATTTCGCTTCATTTCATTATATTCCTTTTTTGTAAGAGACAATAAACGCGGCTTTATTTCTGACAATGAATTTATCGAAAAACCAACCCCATGCTCTAAAACAAATGGTGCCATAGCTGCTTGATTCCAAATAATTACAGGCAAATGACAACGAATATATAATGATACTTTGTGAGGATTATTAAATTGTAGATAAGAACCAAAACTACCGGAACAAGTATCAATAGAATCACCATCCCAAACCAGTCCAAAATGACCCGTGATACTACTGATCAGATCATCACTCTGAACAAAACCTTTATAAACAAAATAAGGATTTTTTAATTCCTGTTCTGTAGGCTCGAAACCTGTACCATAAAGATTGAAAATAAATGAATCTACATGCTTACTAAATTCGTATAAGAATAAATTTTTACGTCGACTAAGCCCTCCTGCATAATTAACAACATAGTTTTGGTCATCATTGGATCTAAAACTTGAGGCATTTTTGTATTTTGATAGATAATCCCAAATATCAAGAGTCACAATCTGTCCTTTGTAATTATTCTCTTCCAACCATTTCGCCATACTCTTATTTAAGGCTATAATGTAATCGGAATTATTTAGGAGCGTAATTTCTTTATCTACAGTAAGCTTCTGTCTTCTAAAAGTTCCTAAATCGTGGATAAGTGTAATGATTTTAGTGTTTTTCAAATGAGCAATACCACAAATGAATGCATAATATTTTTTCATCGGATACTGAAGAAATAAAATACCTTTAGATGGCATTCGTATTACCGCTTTTAGTATCCCTGTGATATTTAAAACAAAATCAATGATTTTATTGTTGCTCGAACTTTGTTTCCATCCTATATTCTTAAACCCAATGCCTTGTAAAATTAACTCTACATCTGTTTTTGCTTTTCCACCAGCACTCTCTATTCCTTTATAGTTTCTGGATATAAAAACCTTTTTCATAGATTTATGTTAATTCATTTTTACAAAGTTTATATAACTATCTAATCTTAAATTAGAAATATACCAACAATCAGATTATACCTGCAAAGCTCCTATAAGGTCTGTAATGGAATTTATATTATTCTTATCCAGATATTCTTTTATGCCATCTACAACCTTTACAGAAATTGTAGGGTCAATAAAGTTGTGTGTTCCTATCTGTATAGCAGAAGAGCCTGCAAGGATAAATTCAATGGCATCTTGCCACGATGATATCCCTCCCATACCTATCACGGGAATTTTTACAGCATTGTAAGTCTGCCAAACCATTCTAAGCGCAATAGGCTTCACACATGGACCGGATAATCCTCCTGTAACAGTAGATAACACCGGACGTCTCTTATTTATGTCTACAGCCATCCCTAGCAATGTGTTGATCAGTGAAACAGCATCAGCACCTTCACCCTCTACAGCTTTTGCGATTTCTGTTATATCAGTTACATTAGGAGACAGCTTTACGATAAGGGTTTTGTTCCATACTTCACGTACAGCTTTTGTTACATCAGCAGCCGAACAAGCAGAAGTACCGAATGCCATCCCCCCTTCTTTTACATTTGGACAGGAAATATTAAGTTCAATAGCAGGTATTTTTTCGAGAGCTACTAACTTTTGAGAACATTCTACATAATCTTCTATAGTTGATCCCGAAACATTCACAATGATATTTGTATCAAAGTCTTTTATCTCGGGGTATATATTTGAAACAAAGTAATCTACGCCTTTATTTTGCAGTCCCACAGCATTAAGCATTCCTGATGGAGTTTCTGCCATACGAGGATAATCGTTCCCCTGCCTTTCGCGAATAGTAGTTCCTTTTACAAAAATACCACCAATTCGCCCCAAGTCCATAAAGTCAGAATATTCCTTTCCATACCCGAAAGTACCGGATGCTGTCATTACCGGGTTCTTTAAATGCAGGGTTCCTATATTTACTTTTAGTTTATCCATGTCAAATTTTCTATATTAAATACGGGGCCCTCTGTACACACACAGACATTCCCTTCGCGCGTCTTCTCCACACAACATAAACATACTCCGAACCCGCATGCCATAAGGTTTTCGAGTGACACTTCACACTCGATTTCATTCATATTGGCATATTTGGCTACAGCCACCATCATAGGCTTAGGACCACAAGTATAAATTTTGGATATTTGAGTATTTTTTAATACAGAGTGATCTGTTACATACCCTTTTTCTCCGAAACTTCCGTCTTCAGTGGTACAATACAGTTCTCCATATTTTCTGAAATCATCCAATTGGAGTAAATCATTTTTTGATCTTGCACCTAAAAGAAATTTAGGTTTATAGCCTGCTTCCCTGAGACGTGCGCCAAGGAATAACATAGGAGCAGTACCTACACCTCCGCCAATAAGAAGAAGTTCTTGCTCCGGATTCGAAGTAGGAACTGTAAATGTATTACCTAACGGTAATAGAAGGTTTACAATATCACCCTGTTTGTACTCACACATTTTCTTGGTTCCATCACCTACAGCCTGAACGAGTAGCCATAATTCGTTTTTTTGCTTATCCACAAAGTTTACCGAAATAGGGCGTCTAAGATAGGTTGAGGGAGATCCATCAACTCTCACTTCTACAAATTGCCCGGGATGCATTTCGGTTAAGAGTGTTTTATCTGTTGTGGTGAGCTTAATGAGGCTATAGTTTTGGTTTAGTTGCTCATTTTGAGTAACAACTAAATCCATCATTTTTTTCATTAACCTATTATTTAGAGATAAATATTTCCTGAGTTATTTCGAGTACAAAGTTAATAAAGTTTGACTTTATAATAAAATTAGGAAAGACTTTAATTTATTCACAAGTTTTACTACCTTTATGTCAAACATATTACACTAGTACAAGCATATACTGTATGAAAACAATCCAAAAGCACATCATTATTGCTATTAAAATATCATTTTGAAATAAGAGGTTTATAATCTGTTCTTCTTTTATTCATAGTGATTATCTATATCAAGCATTTGTCTAACATACATCTAAACATCAATAATTATGGAATTGCCTTTTGCCGAACCTTGGAAGATCAAAATGATCGAACCTATCCATAAAAGCACACGGGAAGAACGTGAACAATGGCTGAAAAATGCTAAATACAATATGTTTAAGTTAAGATCGGAACAAGTGTATATAGACCTGATAACAGACTCTGGAACAGGGGCTATGAGCGACAGGCAATGGGCTGGCATGATGGTTGGAGACGAGAGCTATGCCGGAGCGTCTTCATATTACAAAATGAAAGATATGATAACGCATATTACAGGGTTTGAATATGTTCTACCTACACATCAGGGACGTGCTGCTGAGAATGTTTTATTTTCTTGTCTAATCAAAGAAGGAGACGTATGCCCGGGTAATTCGCATTTCGATACAACAAAAGGTCACATAGAATCCAGAAAGGCCATTGCGTTAGATTGTACGATAGATGATGCTAAAGACACTCAACTTGAAATTCCATTCAAAGGGAATGTTGATATCAAAAAACTTGAGGAAGCACTGAAAAAGTATGGAGATCGTACACCCTTTATTATTATAACCATAACAAATAATACGGCAGGTGGACAACCTGTATCTATGCAGAATTTGCAGGAAACACGTATGGTCGCAAATAAATATGCTAAAAAAGTAATATTTGACTCAGCCCGATTTGCTGAGAATGCATATTTTATCAAGAAACGAGAGAAAGGTTACGAAAACAAGACTATAAAAGAGATCTGCGACGAAATGTTCTCATATGCCGATGCTATGACGATGAGCGCGAAGAAAGATGCTATTGTTAATATGGGAGGATTCTTTGCTACAAACCTGAAAGAATGGTATGATGTAGCCAAAATAAAAGGAATTGCCTATGAGGGATATATTACTTATGGAGGTATGAGTGGACGTGATATGAATGCTTTGGCTATAGGGTTGAATGAAAATACAGAGTTTGATAGTCTTGAAAGCAGAATAAAACAAGTTGAATATCTTGGTAAGAAAC
>POVV01001100.1_pt1 | contig 11292 bp, 3 predicted proteins | sample 1560271 | NCBI WGS metagenome assembly POVV01 (sample SAMN08337232, study PRJNA429181) | Bioreactor metagenome, whole genome shotgun sequencing project. | biome: cows' rumen and soil; feature: anaerobic; isolation source: anaerobic chemostat enrichment culture, galacturonate as sole carbon source...... | reverse complement strand
GTGATCCTGTTCCTGCTGCTATTAATATCGAAGAGTATGAAACTGTCATACAACAACAGCTCGGTATGACAGTAAGCGAGCTGATGAGTGCTATTGAAAGCGGAAAGGTGGCTGTTTGTCCCATCAATGCTTCACGTAATGTATGGAACAAAGCAAAAGCCAATGTGGAAGGAAAGAAATATGGTTGGTATGTTAACAAGAACGGTAATGTGTGTGAGGCTGATGATAAATCCCTGTATGGGATCATTGAATTCGATGCTGCTGCCAAATGTTTCAACTTTTACCCCGACGGAAATGCCGGTGGTGCAGCTTCGGTAGAATTTGGCTTTGCTCTCGAAGGACCGAACTACAATACTGCTGTTCGTTTCGTTATGGCTTTGACTGTATTTGATAAAAGCTTCATCATTCAGGATGTGACGATTCCTGCAGGTGACTATAATGCTTATTCGTTGACATTCGAGAGTGTGGCTGAAAACATCAATTATGTATTTGGCATGACTCCTGCCGGATTGGTTGCAGCTGTTTCTGATGGTACAGTAAAAACCTATATGATGAAGCTTGGAACCAATGCATATGTTTGGGATGGTACTCCTACTGCCAATAACGGTGGTTACTGGTGTACTGCCAATAACGAGAGTTGCGCTTGGGGTGCAGCAGGCTTCTCTTTCTTCATCGAACCTTGGCTAGAAGATAGTCCTGCCTGTATGGGTATCGGACGTGCTCCGGGTATCGCATCGGGGACCACAATGATGATCAAGTTCGGTTTGGCTACACCCGATAAACAGAAAGCAATGTCATTCCTTTTAAACACAACTTTCGAGTAATGCCTTATTTTAAAAATATCTAAAATAGTATAGTATGAAAAGCAATATACGACATTATTTTTATCTGCCAGTTATGTTGATGGCTACTAGCGGAACATCGCTTCTCACTACTGCATGTGCGGATGACGATATGTCAAAACGTGCAGCTGATTATGATCCTAGATACAAAGGTACCATTTCAGGTACAGAGGCTGATTATATGGTTAAGGCTGAAGACAAGACTTTGGAAATCAACTTTAATAGCGATATGGATTGGTCTGTTGCCATTGTGGATGCCGAAGGTAATGCCTGTTCATGGGCTAGTGTATCACCTGCTAAAGGTAAAACTGGTGAAGAGTTAAAACTGACTGTAACCATGCAGGAGAATGAAGACACGACTAATGATCGTTCTGCCACTGTTACAATCTCTACCGTGAAAGGCCAATCGCAAGCTATTACGTTAGTTCAGAAGTATAAAATATTGTATCTGAAGCCCGCCGAAATTCAAGATTACGCCAAATACATCTGTCCCGGTGTGTGGAATCCTCACTTTGAAAAAGGTTCCGAATACATGCTACGTCATGACAGTTACTATTCATGGCATCGCATGAAACAGAGTGAACACTTCTTTGTTTTCTGGTCACCCGAGTTTGGAAAGGATCCTAATTCTCCGGAAAATCATAGTAGTGGTATGTGGGTGGATATTGATGATCTGCTTCAGAAAGCTGAGCAATACTTCAAGACTAATATCAATACTCTCGGCATGGCTACCCTTGGAGAGAATAAATCGATGCTTGATGACTATAAAATGCATATTTATTTGATTTATCAAGACGAATGGTTAGCTACCGGTTCTGGTTATGACGACAAAATAGGAGCTCTTTGGGTGAATCCGTCTACTTGTCATCCTGTAGGTTCAACTATTGCTCACGAAATAGGTCACTCATTCCAATATCAGGTTTATGCTGATAAAGTGAACAAACAGGGAGCTCCGGCTGATTTGCATCATGGATTTCGCTATGGCTTTGGTCCAGATGGCGCCGGAGGTTGTGCTTTCTGGGAACAATGTGCACAATGGCAGGCTCAAATTGATTATCCCGAAGAGATGTTCGGCTATCACCTTGATGTGTGGAAGAAAAACTACCACCGTCACTTCAATCATGAATGGATGCGCTATGCCAGCTATTGGTTGCAACACATATGGGTAGAGAAGCATGGTATCGATGCTTATGGACGTATCTGGCGTGATTCGGAATTTCCAGAAGATCCACTACAAACTTATCAACGAGTATATTGCGGTAATAATCAGAATGTCCTTTATGGTGATCTTTATGACTATGCTTCACGTATGGTATATTATGACTTAAAGTTTGCCAATAATGATAAAAAATCGGTGACTTTACCTGCTAATGTGAAAGGTGATTACAGCACTGACTTATATAAGGTGGGTGAACTCAAATATCAGGTGGGTTATGCGAGCTGTCCTGGGACTACTGGCTTCAATGTTATCAAAATGAAAGTGCCTGCTGCCGGTACTACTGTTTCTACCACAATTAGCGCTATCACCCCCGGAAGTGCTCTTGCCAAAGGGGATAAAGGCGAACAGGTGGACGGAGATGGAAAAGTTATAGCTAAAACCACGATCTATAACGCTTCAAATAACACTTCATCCAACTATCGTTATGGTTATGTAGCCATAGTAAACGGTAAACCGATCTATTCAGAAATGAGTAAAGGTGCCAAAGGTACGGCTTCTTACAGAGTACCTACCGGTACTAATGAGCTCTACTTCGTAATAATGGCTGCTCCCGGCGAGTACAACCGCCAATACTGGAATGATAAGGAAGCTGATGATGAGCAATGGCCCTACACAATTGCTTTAAGTGGCACTGATGTGGAAAGCTATAATGACGTAATTGAAGTGGTGCTTGATCCAAAGGAAACTCCTAAAAATGTAGAAATGAATATTAATGTACGCGGTACAACTAGCTCATCTTATGAATTTGCTCACTATAACATCGCCTACTATGATAATGCAGCTATTTGCCATGCATTTTGTCTGATGCCGGAAGATATAGCTGCAATTCAGCATCACAGTTCTAAAGGGTTGGCTGAAGGAAAAATATGTATGCGTTTGAAATTGCCTAATGGTACTTATAGTTATGAAGACAATAGTAATGCTGAGTTGGGTGGATTCTGGTGTAATGCTGTTGGCGAACCTCAAGGATGGGGTAAAAATGCTCGAACCTATACCAAGGCTCACACTATATACGACATGGAAGTAGGCTTTATGCCAGATGCTCTCACTACCGGACAAACTTATCCTCAAGTTGTTGAGCTTGTTTATACTAAGAATGGGAAAGAATACATTGCTACTCTTAAATTCAATTTTATTGTAGAGTAGCATAAGAATTTGAAGTGTTTATATATAAGCAATAGACAAGGGGGTGAATAAACACTCCCTTGCCATTAATAGAAAAGTAGGTATTGGGTACTGATCCTGTGAATCACACTTTTTGTAAAACTTTAATTACTTAAATACTCTAATTAAGATGAAACCAAAACTGATTATACTATTTCTTCTTACTCTTTTCAGAGCTTGTTACCAGTCCAATGCTTGCGGAGAGTGCAAATCGGTAGTAGTCAAGAACAGTGCTCCAGCAAAAGCCAAGTACTTTCCTCTCCAGGATATCCGTCTCATCGATAGCCCCTTCCTTCACGCTATGAAACAGAATGAGCAGTGGATGAAAGAGCTTGACTTAGACCGACTACTATCCAACTTCCGCAAGAATGCAAACCTAAAGCCAAAAGCCGAACCTTATGGTAGCTGGGAATCGATGGGTATTGCCGGTCATACCTTGGGGCACCTACTTACCGCCATGTCACAGCATTATGCAGCTACGGGTGACGAGATATTTAAAGAAAAAATAAACTATGTAGTCAATGAACTAGACTCCTGCCAGATGAACTTCGTGAACGGATTCATCGGTGGAATGCCCGGAGGAGACAAAGTTTTCAAGGAAGTAAAGAAAGGCATTATCCGCTCCATGGGTTTTGACTTGAATGGTATTTGGGTGCCTTGGTACAATGAGCACAAGACGATGATGGGACTGAATGATGCTTACCTATTGGCAGAAAATGAGACTGCAAAGAAGGTATTAATCAATCTGTCTGATTATTTGGCCGATGTCATTGCATCACTCAGCGAAGAGCAAATGCAAACCATGCTGAACTGTGAATACGGAGGAATGAACGAAGCCTTTGCACAACTGTATGCCCTGACTGGAGATAAGAAGTACCTCAATGCATCCTACGCTTTCTACCATAAAGGCTTGCAAGATAAATTAGCAGAGGGTATAGATGCTTTGCAAGGTCTGCATTCAAATACTCAAATACCTAAACTGATAGGTAGTGCCCGTCAATATGAGCTGACTGGCAACCATCGAGATGAGGAAATAGCACGTTTCTCATGGGAAACTCTGGTACATCATCATTCCTACGCTAATGGTGGCAACAGTATGGGCGAATATCTTTCAGTGCCTGACAAGTTAAGCGACCGCTTGGGTACTAATACCTGCGAAACCTGCAATACCTACAACATGTTGAAACTGACCGGACATCTCTATGAGTGGACGAACGATGTACAATACCTCGATTTTTACGAACGAGCCTTATACAATCATATCCTTGCCTCACAGCATCCCGAAACCGGAAATGTATGTTACTTCCTTTCCTTAGGAATGGGTACGTGCAAAGGGTTCGGCAACAGGGATAATAACTTCAGTTGCTGCATGGGCAGCGGTTTCGAAAATCACTCCAAGTATGGTGGAGCAATCTATAGTTATCTGCCGGGTGAAGAAACGATGAATGTAAATCTCTACATTCCCTCTGTCTTGACTTGGAAAGAGAAAAGTCTGAAGCTCCGTATGGCTACTGATTACCCCACGCATGGAAAGGTTATTATCAAATTGGAAGAAGCCTCGAAACAACAGCTTACCATAAACCTACGTCGCCCGGCTTGGGCAAAAGGAGACATTACTGTCCGCATAAACGGCAGTAAGCAAAAAGTGGAGAGTACTCCCGGTTCATTCATCGGCCTCAATCGTCGCTGGAAAAAAGGTGATGTGATAGAACTGATACTGCCCATGCCACTCTATACCGTGTCAATGCCCGATAATGTCGACCGCCGGGCGGTCTTCTATGGGCCAACCATTCTGGCAGGAACATTTGGCACAGAAAAGCGAAAGATGGGAGATATTCCTGTATTTGTTTCAGAAGAGAAGAGCTTGACTAACTACATCAAGAAGGTAAGCGACGTACCTGTCCGTTTTGTAACTACACAGCCCGGGGGACCTAACGGTATACTGATGATGCCCTTCTATCAAGTAGCCGATGATAATCAGACTGTGTATTGGGACGTTTATTCTCCTGCCGAATGGAAAGCGGTTGAAGAGAAGCGCAAAGCAGAACTAGAACGTATCGCGATTCTGGACAAGAAGACCACGGACTATATTATTTTCGGCGAAATGCAACCCGAACGTGACCACAACCTCGAAGGTAAGAATACACGCAACGGCGAAGGTTATCTGCGCAAATACCGCTTTGCTTATGAAAATGGCTGGTTTGCTTTCGATATGAAGTGCGATCAAGATGCTCCCATGCAGTTATTGCTAACCTACTACGGCGGTGATAGTCGCAAAGATATCTTTGATGTGATGATTGGAAACTGGACCCTGCCCGTTAGACTATCAGAAACTACGCAGGGTTTTGTCGAACAGATTATTGATATTCCGCTCGAAGTGACCAAAGGTAAAGAGATGGTGCGCATCATGTTCCGGGCTGGCGACAAGACGCGAGTAAGCAATATCTATAATTGTCGACTGATGAAAAAAGATCTGTCGGCTGGCAAACGCATCTATATTCCTAAAGAGTTGAAAGATACAGACCTAAACAACCCTGAGAGTCGTTGGAGCTATGAACGTATGCATTGCACTGAAAACTTTGCCATCTTTTGGGAAAAAGGTTTCGGTCACGATCTATCCAATCCACCTATATTGGAAGGCAAACCTATGGCAGTAGACCTCTCTAATCTTGCCAATCGCCTGGAATCTTTCTATCAATTTTTCAAGGATAGCTTGCAGTTTATTCGCCCAGGATCGAAAGTCGATCAATATCGTATGATGGTGATGCTGAACTATTCGCTCGAAGGTACCGCCTATGGTGGCGATTACGATCAACAGATAGGTGCCATGTGGATTGCCCCTAACCGCATTCAAGACAAACGTTTGAATTGCATAGCCCATGAGCTGGGACACAGTTTTCAATCACAAGTATCCTGTGATGGAGAAGGTGAAGCATGGGGGGGATGCGGTTTCTTCGAAATGGCTTCGCAATGGATGCTTTGGCAAGTCAATTCGGAATGGATAACCGATGAGAAATATCATTGGGATACTTTCATGAAGCTAACCCACAAAGCTTATTTGCACATGGAGAACATCTACCACTCGCCTTATGTACTCGAATATTGGGGCACTAAACGTGGGTTGCCTATTATAGCCGATCTATTTCGTCAAGGCAAACGTGGTGAAGACCCTATAATGACTTACAAGCGTATCACAGGTCTGTCACAAGATGCTTTTTGTGACGAAATGTTCGATGCTTGTCGTCATTTTATTAATTGGGATTTTCAGCGTGTATGGAAAGAAACACGCCCTTATGCTTGCAAAAACACTTGTAAACTTAACTTGGTAGGCAAAGGAAAATATCGGGCAATACCCGAAAATTGTCCCGAAAACTATGGTTTCAATGCTATCTCACTGTCTGTTCCCGAATCGGGGAAGACAGTCGAAGTTGTATTTAGGGGGCTTACTGACGAAGATGGATATGTTTCCATCCGCCCCGATAAAGCAGGTTGGCGTTATGGTTTCGTAGGAGTAACAAACGAAGGAAAGTCTATTTATGGTACAATGCAACGCGAGACAAACGGTAAACTAAAGTTCACTACACCTAAAGCAGAAAAACTAGCGAATCTCTATCTGGTTGTGATGGGAGCACCAACTGAGCATTGGATGAATCCTTCTTCGGAGGAAAAAGATGCTCAATGGCCTTATGAAATAGAATTGACGAACACTCAACCAATATTTTCGATTGATCTTTAGGTTCATTTAGTGAAATGTTGTAATATTGTGCAATAATTAGAATTAAAATACATAATGAAAACACTGTCAATCATTATTCTTACTGTGCTATTGCCAATATGGATGTTTGCTTCTTCTACCAATTTACGATTTCGCTGTTTGTCTGTTGAGGATGGAATGTCGTCCAATTCAGTGAGTGCCATACTGCAAGATAAATATGGATTTATCTGGTTTGCAGCAGATGATCGATTAAATAGATATGATGGCACCAAAATAAAGCTATACAGAATAAACATGCTGGGTTCAAATGGGTATATCACTTCATTATTTGATACAAATGATAATATATGGGTAGGAACTAACAGTGGACTTTATCTATTCGATTATGACACCGAGGTTTTCACCCCTTTCAAAGTTGTTACTGCATCAGGAGTAGGCATAACAACTGCAATAACTAAAATCACGGAAGACAAGGATGCTAATTTATGGATCTCGACCTTGGGGCAAGGAATGTTTAAATATAGTAGGACAAAAGATTCTTTAGTACAATATGAATTTAAGAGTACCAAAGGCATTTTGGCAAATGTGATGGTGGACAGTGAAAATCAGATTTGGGCTATAACTAATTGGGGAAATCCGAGTGTATCAAGATTGAATAAAGCCAAGAATAAATTTGAACCATTCGATATAAAAAGTGAAATCGAAGGGCAGAAATCCAACTCTTTGGTTCTGTTGGAAGATTCATTTCATGCCCTATGGCTGGGAACCTGGGATTGTGGCTTGCAGAAACTGAATCGATATACAGGGGAAATAACCACTTATCTGCATCCAACTCTGGTTAAGGGCACTAAACACATCCATTCTTTGATGGAATATGCACCTAATCAGCTTCTCATAGGATCGGACGATGGACTGTTACTCTTTAATACCGCTACTGGCGAACACAAACTTTTCACCGAAGATGAGACTAATCCTAATTCTCTGTCTAATCGTTTTGTATACCCTATTGTGAAAGATAAAGAAGGAGGCGTTTGGATAGGAACTTTTTATGGAGGAGTGAATTATATTCCCGTGAATACAAATCGGTTCGAAGGATTTACTAGTTCACGCTATTCCAATTCTGTGAGTGGAACAATTATTAGCGGTTTCTGCGAAGATTCTCACGGTAATATATGGATTGCTTCGGATGATGGCGGTCTGAGTCTCTATTCACCTAAGGAGAGGAAGTTTACCAGTTATTTACCAAGTAGAGGTCAAAATAGCCTTTCTTATCATAATGTACATGCTCTGTGTATGGACGATGATAAATTGTGGATAGGCACATATACGGGAGGTGTAAACGTTTTGGATACTAAAAGTAAGGTATTCAAGGTTTATTCTACCCATGTGGATAATCCAAAAACTTTAGATGGAAGTAGCTCTTATAGTATTTTTCGGGATAAGAAGGGGCGGATATGGGTAGCTTCTATGACAGGAATCAATCTGTACAATCGAAAAGAAGACAACTTTGTTCGGATAAAAGCGATCGATGCACTGACTATAGATACAGATGAAGATAGGAATGGAGATATTTGGTTTTCTACTCAGGGGAAAGGGCTATTTAGGTACAATCCAGAGAAGCGAAACTGGAAAAATTATACGCATAGTGACACTCCCGGAACTCTATGTAATGACCAGATAAACTGTACCTTGATAAATGAAAATGGAGATATGTGGGTGGGCACAGCGAATGGACTTTGTAAATTCAATGTCGATAAAGACTTGTTCGAAACCATTCCTCTTGATATTCCCAGTCAGAATATTTGTTGCATCATAGAGGATCAAGGTATTTTGTGGTTAACTACCACTAAGGGCTTGGTTCGCTATACACCCGGAGAAGGCTGCCAGGTATTCACAAAAAGTGATGGCCTACAAAGTGAGCAATTTCTTCCAAATTCAGGATGGAAAGCATCGGATGGAAAGATTTATATTGGTTCGGTAAATGGATTCAACGCCTTTTATCCTTATCAGATTAAAACAAATAAAGTGATTCCTCCGGTCGTCATCACCGGACTGGAGATTTTCAATAAAGAAATTAAAATAGGTGATGAGTTGTTGCCTAAAGCATTGAACCAATTGGAGCAACTGGAACTTTCCTACAAAGACAATGTATTCAGCGTACTTTATGCCTCATTAAGCTATTGCACTCCTGAGAAGAACCGATATACTTACAAGTTGGAAGGGTTTGACCAAGAATGGAATGATGTGGGATCGCAAGCAAAAGCTACTTATACAAATCTGCCTGCGGGTACCTATATTTTCAAAGTGAAAGCTACGAATAATGACGGTGTATGGAATGAGCAGGAGACTACGCTTAAAATAGTAATTCATCCACCTTTCTATTGGAGTACTGCTTCGAAAATTCTATACTTTGTATTGCTGTGTATCGGAATAACTTTCTTTATCCGCTTTCTATTAAATCGTAGCGAGAAAAAACATACTGAAGAGATCAATGAGCTGAATATAAATAAGGAAAAAGAAGTACACGAAGCTAAGATTAAGTTTTTTACAATGATAGCCCACGAAATTCGTACGCCGGTATCACTCATTATTGGTCCGTTGGAGAAGATAATGAAGTCGTCTTTGCCGATGACGGAAGTGTTGCGTAACGACCTGAATATTATAGACCGTAATAGTCAGAGATTGCTATTCCTTGTCAACCAATTGCTTGATTTTCGAAAAGTGGAGCAGGAGGGGATGAACTTGAAATTTGCATCTTATAACATCCACCAATTGCTCGACGCTGTATGTGAACGGTTTAAACCTTTTATGACTCAACATGGTGCACATTTGCAGGTAGAGTATCCGGATGCTGATTTCACTGCTATAGTAGATAGTGAGGCTGTTACGAAGCTTATCAGTAACCTGTTGACCAATGCCAGTAAATATACAAAAGATAAAGTTTGTCTGTCATGTACTGTACAGCCGGAGCAACATTCATTCATTATACAGGTGACAGATAATGGTGTTGGAATCAGTAAGGAAGATCAGCAAAAAATATTCAAACCTTTTTTTCAGGCTATGGCTAATAAGCCTGGTACAGGGATCGGACTCAGCATTGTGAAAAGTATTGTTGAAGCCCATAATGGTTGTATTGAGGTGCAGTCTGAAGTCGATAAAGGCTCTTCCTTTATTGTAACTTTACCTATAGAACAAGTAATGACAACAGTGCACAATGGAGAAACTGATATTTTGAATTCTGCCATTCCCGAAGGCATACTGGCAGAGAGTTTGCCGATTGTTTCTGTTAAAGACAAGCCTATGATGCTGATTGTTGACGATAATGAAGAAATCCTGAACTTCCTCTCCGGAAGTTTGTCCGACCATTATTGCATACTCACAGCTGAAGACGGTATAGAAGCCTTGGAGAAATTGAAAGAAAATGAAATAACACTGATTGTTAGCGATTGGATGATGCCGCGCATGGACGGAGTAGAATTCTGCAAGACTTTGCGTGCTGACCAAACAATCAGCCACATTCCTTTCATTCTGTTGACAGCGAAGACGGATGTAAATTCGAAAATAGAGGGCATGGATTGTGGAGCAGATGCTTATATGGAAAAGCCGTTCTCCATACAATACTTAGAGGCATGTATCAAGAATCTGCTTGATCTACGTATTTTGCTGCGCCAAAAGTTTTCGAGAATACCACTGGTTCCATTGAATAGCATTGCCAACAATTCGATAGATAATAAATTCCTCACACGTATCAATGAAATCATCGAGCAAAACTTCTCTAACCCCGATTTATCCATTGATTTTCTGGCAGAGCAGGTATGTGTGAGCCGTTCCGGTCTGTTTGCTAAAATAAAAATACTGGCTAATATTACCCCGAACGAGCTGATACAGATTGTACGGTTAAAGAAAGCAGCCGGGCTACTTTTAGAAAACAAATATCGTATCAATGAAATCTGTTATATGGTGGGGTTTAATAATCCGTCTTATTTTGCGAAATGTTTCCAAAAGCAATTTGGCATAAAACCTGGAGAGTTTGTAAGTGGAAAAACAGAAGGAATCCGATCTGACGTTTACGATTCTGCTCCTTAAAAGACCTGTAAAATACCGATAGCAATAGAATGAAGAGTACCATTAAAACAAAAAAAAGACTCCCGCTACCTATCAAGTAGCGGGAGTTATAAAGTTATTCCAACAAAAGAATCTTATTTCTTAAGGGATATCTGCAGAACTTACTTCAACAAGTCCAATGCCTTGAAGCATTTTACTAATTTGTCGATAGCGATATCAATCTGTTCGATGCTGTGTGTAGCCATGAGCGAGAAGCGAATCAATGTATCATTGGGCGAGCAAGCAGG
>POVV01001099.1_pt1 | contig 11303 bp, 13 predicted proteins | sample 1560271 | NCBI WGS metagenome assembly POVV01 (sample SAMN08337232, study PRJNA429181) | Bioreactor metagenome, whole genome shotgun sequencing project. | biome: cows' rumen and soil; feature: anaerobic; isolation source: anaerobic chemostat enrichment culture, galacturonate as sole carbon... | reverse complement strand
CCGTTAGCCGGAAAAAACGTGTTGCTTTGATTTGTGGATATTTCCAGATTCTATTAGCTGCCATTGGCTTTATTGAAGTAATCAGGCGTTTTATAGGGGCAGAAGAAATGCCTGTTTTTCAGACGATGATAAGTATATCCATACTGGCTTTAATAGCGAATGTTATATGTTTACTTTTGCTTCAACGGACAAAAAGCAATGATGCCCACATTCAGGCAAGTATTATATTCTCATCCAACGATGTGATAATAAATGCAGGTGTTATTCTTGCCGGATTCTTAGTATGGCAATTGGATAATCAGATACCTGATCTTGTGATAGGTAGCATCGTATTTGCCATTGTTGTAAGGGGTGCTTTACGTATTTTGAAATTAGCGAAGAATTAATTCAATTAATAATTACAAATTAGGAATTAGGGATTTTAAAACAATTCCTAATTCTTAATTTCAAATTTCAAATTAAATAAAGACATGTTAGATTTAAAGTTAGATACCCGAAAAAAGTAAAGATATACGACCCTGAACTATGTTGCCCCACAGGATTGTGCGGTGTAAACATAGCCCCCGAACTCATGCGCATCGCCGTAGTGATGAAACCCTGAAAAAGAAAGGAATCGCTATCGAACGCTTTAACCTGCGCGACCATCCATAGGTATATGTAGATAACAAGATAATTAATGAATACCTGATGAAAGAATCAGTCCAAGTCCTGCCTATCACTACGTTGGACGATGAAGTGGTATTTAAAAAGCAATATCCGTCGAACGCACAGATAGCCGAATGGATGAACGTAAAAGAGGAAGAACTTACCCTAAAAAAGTAAACCGATAACATCCTTTATTTGCTTCTATGTATTCCGTCTGTAACGGGTGGAAAAGGTAAATCATCAATGATATTATCTACGGCCTGAAAATCGGATATTATCAATACCCGTCATGTTGTAGGAACGAAGCGGAACGTTCGTATTGATTTCCTTTTGGCTTTGTCTGTCCCTGAATATTGCTATTGAGCTACCATTGCAGACAGCATCGCCAGAGGGCTGGCAAAGAACCGACCCCGCCAACCATTTATCGTTTCCCTTGCCTTATCCAGTACGTTCTTCTGATAGGCTGCCAGTACCGATTTTTCGTCTATATGGCTAACGGTGATGCCCTCTACTTTTGTTTCGATAAACAATTGGCGATGCCGATTTAAGCTACATAGAGGAAGATATACGCTCACCCTGTACACAGGAAATTGCCGCATCTAACGCCTTTGCCGAAATTGTAGCAAAAGCCGATAACCAAGTCGTGGCAATAGACACCGCACCCACAGGGCATACCTTGCTCTTACGGGACTCTACCCAAAGCTACCATAAGGAAGTCGAAAGGACACAGGGAAATATCACACCTGCCGTTCAGAACTTACTGCCACGCCTGCGCAACGAAAAAGAAACGGAAGTTGTAATAGTTACCCTGCCCGAAACAACACCGGTGTTTGTAGCGCAACGTTTGCAGCAGGATTTGCAGCGTGCCGGCATCAGAAATAAATGGTGGGTAGTCAATTAGAGTTTATTACTTACCAAAACGAATAGTCCGTTCCTCAGAACAAAGGCACAAAGTGAGATACAATGGATTGAAAAAGTAAAAGAGATTTCGGGTGGTAACTTTGCTGTGATTGAATGGAAAGAAAAAGTGTAAATTTGAGATGATCTGCAAATTGTTTGTATATTTCCTCAAAATAATTTGCAGATCTCATAAGAATACCTTACCCGCAGGGTTTGGTATTTGTCGTCTATTATTTCAAGGTGGTGTAGTGATCCGAAGTCATCATGCAGTCGGGCGTGCGCCCAATCAAAATGATGGAGTTCTCCACCCCAATTATGCGGTTCATCGAAACGGGTTTTTACCTCTGCGGTATATTCCGTATGCTTTACGTCCTCGATAGTTCCCGTTACCATAAGTCCCGTAAAGATGCACTTGCACCGCTTACCTATCAATTCTTCATTTACATCTTTTGCTTTCATATCTGTTGGTTTTTAGATTAGTTCTACTTTTGTTCTATCCCTGTTTGCCCGAAATGTACCGTTGCTGAAATAGGCGTATGAGTTATGCCAGTTGGCTCTACGTCTTATGAGTGCCGTTTCGGGCGGTCGTATCTCTATCGAAGTGGTGTTAATGTTATGTCCGATAGTGATTATCAGTTCACAATTACGCCATATCTCAAAATGGGTTCTGAATCCGTGTTTGCCTACAATGAGGTTCATTGCTTCGTGTATGGCATTCTGTACCTCTAAATCCCATTCAGGAAATGGCTGTACTTTGCTGTTCATATATCCTTTAGTTATGATTTCCATTCTATTGTGTTATTATTGTGGGTGGCTTTCGCCACCCCGATTATTAAAGTTCATTATCTAAAAGTCTTGCTTCAATATCATCATAGATGTCGTTAAACCTGTCTTGGTATTCCTCGTAAAAAGAGCCGTTTTCGTTGCACATATCCTCTCGGCTTTTGTTGTATTCCTGTTCCAACTGTAAGTCCGCCAATTCGCAGATAACCTCCATTTGCAGGGAATTAGCATCATCTTCGTCAAGCCTTATTAAGCCTTTGCGGTGTCGCCAATATTTATGAATACAGTTCTTGTCTGATGGCTGTATCTTCGCCCAATAAGCACGGTAATAGTAATCCGTTGCTATTTGACTGTCTATACCCGAAATGACCGCTTTTGTTTCGTTGGTCATGTATTCCCACCATTGGTCGGCATCCTTGTAAAATTGGTAGATATTGCCGTGAAGCGAATTGTCTTTAAGTGCATATACGTTTTTGGTATGCAGGTAGCACCCTGCGTTCCTGTTCCAGCAAACTCGCAACCAATCGCCATTGGTCGTTTCCTCTAATTGGTTATGCTTTTCTATGGCTTCATCCACGCCCGAAACGTATATCAGTTTTCCTCCGTTATTTAGCGTATTAGCCAAATAATAGGCGTACATATCGGCATCGCAATGGTTAAGGAAGTTCGTACCCCTCACGGCAAAGCCGTTTTCCGTTTTTACTATTCTACACTTTTTCATATCATTATTTTTTTGTGATTGATTACTTTGTTATGCTGCCAATCGCTCTTCAATGAGTGGCATATTGTTATTTACAAGTGAAAGTATCTGACTGTGGTGCTTACTGTTCTTGTTACATACGCCCCTCGATTGGATTACTTTCAGTTGGGAAATGGATACCTCTACGGTTTCAATGCGTTTGCCGTCAATGGTTGCCGAGAGGATGAGGGAGTCTTCCTTTGAAGAATAGCCACCTACACAATGGTGCATTGCTTGTCCCTCTGCTACTATCTCCTGTACGCTTTCAAGTACACGGACACTGATACGCCCATCGGAGAATATAAGTCCGAAAAACTTGGCTTTAATCGCCTTAAATTCGGCTTCCTTTTCAAGTTGTTTTTCCAACTCCGCTTGTGCATCGGCTTTGGCTTTCTTTAGCATATATCGGTCATGCTCGGCTTTGAGGTCTGTCGGGCATACATATTTGACATTATAGAGGTCTTTCCCGAAGAATCGGAGATTGTCTATGTAGTCGCACCAAAGCGTTGCATCGTTGATTTTGTAGCCGTTTCGGATGCAGATACGGACGGACTGCCAATACTTGTCGATATTCTTCCAACCGCTGTCCATGATGCGTTTCAGTAGCTTGGTATAGCCTGTTTTCATCAGCGTTTCGGCTCTGCTGTCGGTCAGTAGGGTACGGAACAGGTCTAACGGCTTTTGTCCGTAGAATGCCTTTCTAATGCCTGTGCGTTTGATTTCGGGGATAAGTTTCATTCGGGGGTAAACTACTCCCGTATATATTTTGTCATAGACATTGATATAGAACTTATTATTGCTGTTTTCGTGGCGCAGTTCCAAAGGGGTGTGAAATATCCACGCATCATAATAGCAAGTTCCCATTGTCTGACGGAGTTTTGCGAATGTGCAATGTTTTCCATTGGGAGCAATCCACCGTTGCATAACCTCTGAATAGTCGTATTTGGGCGTTTCTCCGACCTTAACCGAACAGAATAGCATTACAGAGCGCAATACCTGATAACCTGCATGGGCGGTTATTACCGTCATGTAGTAACGAGCATTGAATGTTCGTTTTTTGGTAGTTTCTACCGTTAGTTTGGTATTACAGTTCGGACAGTTGCAATCCGTTAGGATGGTAACCAAATGCCCTGCACCCTGCCACGAATGACCGCATTTAGTACAGGTTATTACCCCTTTTTCGGTGCGGTGTCCTATGTGGTCGATACCGTTAGCGTATCCCCACTGAATCTGTTCTTTCGTGAGTTTCGGCAGGGTTTTACTTGCTTCTACTACCTGTGCTTGGAATTTATTTTGCGGTTTCATGACTGTTTATTTTAGAAAAGTGATAATTCTTTGGGTTGCTCTACTTGCTTGGCTTTCGGCTTGCTTCTGCTCTGCGTCATCTTGGCATAGGCTTCGTCCTGTACTTTCTGAATGGCTTTCTGCCGTGCCTGCGCTTTTTCTTCATCGGTTAGGATAATAGCATGGTTTACCACTACATTACAGTTGATTTGCTTACCTACCTCGATACTGTCCTCATCGTAGTAATGCAGGGCAAGGGAGTAAATTTCATCATCCGTAAATCCACATATTCCGCTTTGTTGCACATAGTTGAGTATGTAGGTTATACAATCGTCTATGTTCTTGTTTGGCTTGGCATAGGTGGGAGCAAACAGTTCATCGGTTTGCGCTCTCTGCTCTAAATAACTCTGTATCGTTATTTTGAAATAATCGGTTACTGTATTTTCAGTTTTCATTGTTTTTGTGATTTATGGGGCGAATTGCTCCGCCCCGTGTGAATACTTAGTCTAATCCGAAATAATAGGCTAATTGCTTTTCCTGTGATTTTGAGAATATCCAACCTGCTAACCTCTTTCCGTTGAATGTCAGATGACTGTTAAATCGTCCGCCCATTGCTTTGAGTTCGTCTTTGATTGACTTTGTATCTCCGAAAACGGCTACCGCTTTGGCTGAATACTCGACTAATGTGCAACCGCCTTTGCTTTCTTCTGTCGGCTTGCTCGGTGGTGTTGTATCGGTCTTTTTGAGGTGTATGTTATCTTCGTTCCCTGCGGTGTAGGCAAATTCCTCTATGGTGTTTTCACGTTTATACACGGGTTCTTTTTCGATTATCCAACCGCTGTATTTGCTTTTTCCCAAGTAGTAACCGTCGCCCATGCTGTACTTTTCACGGTGTTCGTAATCCTCGTTAAACTCGGATAAATAGGCGGTTTCCTCAAAGTTGGATGCGTGTTTACGCATTTCGGAAAAGATGTCCCTTTTGTGCTTTGAAAAGCCGATGATAACCGTCCGCTGTGTGCTATATCCGTAGTAGTCAGTATAGCTGTCGCTCTCATTTTGCCTTAAACGTGCTACGATAACCGCCTGTGTATCTTCGGGGAATATCTCGGCAAAGCGTTTGCGCCCGATTTCCTTAACCTGTTCTACTCTGATTTTCTCCTGTTCGGCTTCGTCCGCTTCCGCTTTCTTCTGCTGTTGTGCTTGCTGAAGAAGTATCGCTACCTCAAAACCGTCCATAAATTGAGGGTTCTCGCTGTCATAGTAATAACCGATGCCGAATTTCTCGCTCAATGGTCTGATAATGTCAGCCGTCTGAAAATCCTTAGTCCGCAGGTTAATCAACTTGTAAGCAATGCCCCAATCGTTTTTGCGGATTTCATATACTACATACCTGTCATAGCTGTCATAGCTGTAACCCTCCATTTGGATTACCTGACCCGCTTCTACCACTTGTTTGGCTCTGTCTATCTCCTTGTTTGCTCCTAATAAAAATACTTTGCTCATAACTGTCGGGATTAAAAAATGTGAGTGAATAAAAACCAAAAAAAGCCTATCAGAGCGATGAGAGAGAAAAGGCAGGATGCGATACCCTTTAGGATATTCCAACAGAAAACTACGCCCAAAACCACCCAAATAAAGTCGATACCCCACACATAGAAACCTACTGCGGTCGCTACTATCTTTACCACCAATTTTATGCTGGATGGAAGGTTGATAGATTCCTGTTTCCTTTGTATTTTTTCTATTGTTCTCATAACGTCTGACTTTTTTTTTATGCCGTGACGGAGCCGGTATGATGAGTTCTGTTTCAGGAGCTTAAAAAGGTAGGTGTTAGCCCCTGTCCAGATTTTTGAAAAGAATACGCAACGTCGCCCCGGCGATGTCGGAAGATTGTTTGCAAAACCCTTCAGGGCGCGAAGCGATCTTGCAGGGGCGTGAACGCCGGAAATACCTTTGCTGCTGACAACAGACCATCATAATTAAACCGGCTCTTACCAGGCATACAAAGAATGAGGAAGACGTTATACCGAGAGAACGGTAGAAAAAACTATACGAGTGATTGGTTATTATGGAAAACAATCACTGCAATCGCCGAATTTACAGGTGATTGACTTATCTTGACTGCCACTCTGAGTTAGTTGGCTGCCACTCTATTCCGTAGAAAAATAGAGCGGTAAATAGCTGAATTGGAATGTCTATTTTTGTTTCTCCGGGAATACAAAACGTAATAACATGGAGATAATCAGTATGAGTGTAAAGGTCTTCGATACTTTAGTACAGCGTGTAGAAGACATAGAGGAAAAGGCGGAAAGATTATACCGCCGCCAAGAAGATTTAGGTCTGAAAAAATGGTTTGACAATCAGGACGTTTGTGAAATATTGGATATAACTAAACGTACCCTGCAAAGCTATCGGGAAAAGGGGCTATTGCCGTATAGCCGCATAGAGTATAAGATACGTTACAAGCCGGAAGATGTGCAAAAACTGCTGCAATCATCGGCTCATCAATCGAAAAAAATGTAGGCTATGAATAATTTGATTGAAAAAAGCGATCCGCGTGTGGTAGACCTTTTTCGGCGGTTGGAAAAGGTAAATAACCTGATTGATAAACTGGAAGTACCTTCCCGCCGTTCTTTTAATGGACAACGTTTCGTTACCGACCGGGAACTTTCGGAACGGCTGCGGGTAAGCCGTCGAACGCTGCAAGAATATCGTTCCGCAGGGACTATTCCCTATTACCTGATCTGTGGTAAAATCCTTTATAAAGAATCAGAAATACAGCAATTTTTGGAAGATTCTCGAAAGCAGACCATTGACCAACAGGAGTTGGTATAAACAAGAAACGACCCGTAAATAGGGTCGTTTCTTGTTTACGGCATATTGCAATCAGTTTAACATGGCATCCATACCGGGAATTTTCCAAAGTATCACGGGATTCAATACCTGTCCGGTAATCCATTCACGGAAATATTGCGCCCGACGGGATTTGAGCCGGAAGGCAAGCGCCGTTATCATTTCCAGATTATAGAGTGTCAATATACTGCCGTTGCCGTTATCCTTATGGCGGCAAACTGCATCCTCCTGTAATATCTCGTTTTTAAGTATAGAACGGATATTACTGCCTACTGCCGAAATGAAAACTCCGAAAAGGTCTGCTATTTCGTGCTGGGTAAGCCAAATGCCACCCGCTACCGGACGGATAGTTACCCGTCCTTCTTCTATTTTGATTGATGTTGTATTCATTTTATTAATTGTTTGAGGGTTGAACATTTTTGTTTTTTCTTCTATCTCCGGGATAACGGATAGCAGCACGGAGCGATTCATCTTCATGCAAAACAACTTTATTCGATTTGGATGCCGTTCGTGTTCTAAGCCGTTTCATATCCTCATCTACCTTCTTGTCGGTTACTTTAGCATATATCTGCGTAGTAGTGATATTCTTATGTCCCATCATCCGACTTACGGTTTCAATGGGAACGCCTTGTGAAAGGGTAATATGCGTTCCGAAATTATGGCGGGCTTTATGGAAAGAAATATGTCCTGTGCCGCAAATTTTAGCGATTTCTTTCAAAAGTTTCCCCATATAAGTACGCCCGTAAACATGAAATATATGCTTGTCCTTTTTTTTCGGGCGGTATTTCTCCATTATTTTCAGGGGTATTTCCAACAGGCGCACATTAAATTCCGTCCCCGTTTTCTGCCTTTTCATGTGAATCCAAAGGCTGCCGTCTTCGGCCTGTTCTATATGCTCATCTGACAGTTTTGTTAAGTCGGCATGACACAATCCGGTGAACGTAGAAAAAATGAACAGGTCACGGGCACGGCGTAAATTGGTTCTGTCGAGCTTACACTGCATCAGTTTTTCCAAATCTTCCAGCTTTAGATGGCGGCTTTTTAGCGGCGGCAATTCGGGGAACAGTTTCATATAAGGATCGCGCCGGAGCGTTCCCTGATTGAATGCCCGATTGGTTATTTTCTTGAAGTTATACAGATGTTGATGCACTGTTTTCTGCTGTAAGCCCCTGTCTGTTCTTAAAAAGAGTTCGTAGTCTTCGTAAAAACGTAGGTCAAGACTGCGGAGTGTTACATCATCACTATCGTACTTTTTCCTGATAAAAGCTAAAAGATGATTGTAGGACACTACATAAAGGTCGTGTGCCTCTTTTTTGCGATCAACACCAACCCGTTTCTTAAACTCGTCGTTATGTTCTTCAAAGAGTTTCATTAGCGTTAGCGGTTTTTGTGCGACACCTTTCAGGGCGTTCTTAACAAGTTCAGCCGTAACAAACCCTAAACTATCCTTTATTTCCTTATGATGATTTTTAATGCGCTCCGTAAGCAGGTCGATAGCCTGGTTTACTTGGAGTGCATTACGGCTGCGCCCTGCGGCACGGCCTTGTGATGAATCCCAAAGGGACGGATCAACGGATACTTTCGTTCCCACCTGTTCGGATTCTGCGTCAATACTGATATTACACAATAACTGGCACATACCATCCTTGCGGATTTTAGTACGGTTTATATAGAATAAAATCGCAAATGTACTGCGCCGTTTTTCTTTCTTCTTTTCTGTATTCATGATTGAAATATATTAAAGTTATTAAATAGCAAATTTGAATTTTCCGGCGATACGTTTTTCCAACGCTTTCATATCCTCATCAATCTTATCGTTGGTGATTTTCGCATAAATCTGTGTCGTCGCAATCTGATTGTGTCCGAGCATACGGCTTACCGTTTCGATGGGAACGCCCTGCGAGAGCGTAATTTCGGTAGCGTAGGTATGGCGGCCGCAATGCCAGGTCAGCCGCCGGGTGATACCACATATACGAGCGATATGTTTCAATTCCCTGTTCAATTCCCCGTTTGTGTACATCGGCAACAATCGTCCGTCGGATACCGTGCCCCGGTAGCGTTCAAGAATCTGCAAAGGGATTTCAAGCAGGGGAATTTCATAGTCTATTCCTGTCTTCTCACGGAATGTTTTTATCCAGACTACATCATCTTCGGCAACCGAAACATCCTCGTCGGTTAATTTGTACATATCGCAGTACGGGATTCCGGTAAAGCAAGAAAAGAGGAATAAATCACGGATAAGGTATTGTTTTGAAGTAATAAGCGGAGTTGTCATTAGCTTATCCAATTCCTTGCGGGTAAGATATTTTTGTTGCCGCTCAGGACGTTCCGGTTCATAACCGGCGAAAGGGTTTTTAGTTATGATTCCTTCGGTTATGGCCTCTCCGATAATAGTACCCAATCGGGTAGTAAGCAACACAATCGTGCCCGGCGCAAGTCGGCGATCAATCTTTAGGTACAGGTCGAATTTATCAATAAACGACCTGTCCAATGCAGCAAAGGGAATGTCTGAAAGCCTGTATTTGTCTTTCAGGAAATTGGTGAGATGATTGAGGGCATGCCAGTAACCTTTTTCCGAACCCGCCTTACGGTTTACACCGATACGTTTATCGAAATTTTCGTTATGGGTGCGAAAATAAGATAGTAGAGTTTCTTGCCCGGATGCCATACCCAGTAGGAGATTCTTCACATCTTCTGCTGTTACACCATCCCTTACTGCCGACAGCTCACGATAGTATGACAGGGCGGATGCCCTGATTTCGTCCAACTGCCGGTTAATTTCATTTGCGGTATGACTTTTCCCTGTGGCGCGACCGGATGCCCAAAGGTCTGCCGGAACGGTCATTTTTGCACTAAAGATGGTTTCGGAGAATCTTCCGATTGAAAGCCTTGCCATTATAGGGCTTTTACCATCCTTTTTTGTTTCATTTCTTTTCAGGTAGAAAGACACCTTTACTTCCTGTTTCATGACTCTGTTATTTAAGTGTAAAATTACCTGTAACAGAGTTATTTTCAGTAATATAAATTGAGGAGCCAATGGGCAACAAATCCCAATTTTCTATTAAAAACCCATCTTTTCGTCGTTAGTGCGAAAAAAGGGTTATTTTTGAAAGACGCTTTTTGAAAAACAAGCGTTCTTTGAGGTGATTATCTTAATTCAGGTTGTTTTTAGCTTCCTAATCCGACTATCATAAAAGGCAGGATTTAAGTAGCAAATCTTTCGCTTAACCGCTCTTTATTCTTCCACTTTACCTATCGGAAGAATATAGCGAAACAACGCTGAACTAACCTAACAACCAAATACTTACTGTATTCTTCCAAATTTTGCCGATCTTTGCGAGAATCTGTGTATCTTTGGTATTCTCTACCCCCAACAACGCAAATGGAAGCTGGCAGGATACTTCTTTATCGCCCTGCCTGTGCTCGTCTTTCTGGCACATACGGCCGGAATCGGTATGCGGTGGTACATCTCTGGACAGGCTCCCTGGAGCAATGCGTATGAGTCGATGATCTACGTGGCTTGGGCTTCGGCATTGGGTGGACTGCTTTTCATTCGTCGCTCGCCCATAACGTTGTCGTTGGCAACCATTCTGGCGGGTGTTATTCTCTTTGTAGCTAACCTGAATTCGATGGATCCCGAGATTACCCCCTTGGTACCTGTGTTGCAATCGTATTGGTTGATGATTCACGTAGCCGTGATTACAGCCAGTTATGGTTTCTTCGGTATCAGCTTTCTCATCGGTTCGCTCACGATTGGTACGTTGGCTTTCACCAAACGCCTGCAAACATTGGAGCCAAAACTGCAAGAGCTGCGCATCATCAATGAGATGTGTATCACCATCGGGTTGTGTCTGCTTACGGCAGGTACGTTCATCGGTGCTATCTGGGCGAACGAATCCTGGGGGCGTTATTGGGGATGGGATCCCAAAGAGACTTGGGCACTGATTACAATGATTGTCTATGCTTTGGTGCTGCATGCCCGTTTGGTGAAGCGCTTCCGCACCATGCTGGCATTCTCCGTCCTTTCCGTATATGCGCTATCGTCTGTGTTGATGACCTACTTTGGAGTGAATTACTACCTGGCGGGGCTGCACTCTTA
>POVV01001098.1_pt1 | contig 11311 bp, 10 predicted proteins | sample 1560271 | NCBI WGS metagenome assembly POVV01 (sample SAMN08337232, study PRJNA429181) | Bioreactor metagenome, whole genome shotgun sequencing project. | biome: cows' rumen and soil; feature: anaerobic; isolation source: anaerobic chemostat enrichment culture, galacturonate as sole carbon... | reverse complement strand
CCCCAAGATCATATTGCCTATGGCTCAGTTGTTATGGGTTATGCAGCAGGCGAAGTTAAACCTGCGGCGCCCCGTAAAGATGTAATCTGTATTATCTAACAATCTTCTGCTGTTACTCATCGGCATAACTCAGCATGAGCAACACCATCGCCTTTTTCTTGTTGTATCCCATTCCTTCTTTAGCATAGCCTGGCATCAAACCGCTGCTCGATCAACCGGTTTTTCCAGGTGTTATTTTCTTTTTCCTCTGTCAGCGTAAACCCAAAATCTTCATACAGATGTCGTGCCGCTTCCAACCCTTTGAAAGTCCAAAGAAATACGTGATTATAGTTTTTACTATTACAGTACTCCATGGCCTTTGTTACTAAGATCCGCCCCAGGCCAGCACCTCTAAATTCGGGTTCTATCAGGAACCATCGTAATTGAGCTGTTGTTGGGCTAATTTCAACAATGCCAATAAAACCTACTATTGTGCCGCAGCATTCAGCAATTAAAATTTTACCTGCTGAAGGTTTGTCCAAAAATTTGAGCAAACTCTCTAAGACATATTTTTCAAAAACCGAGTCTAACTGATATTCCTGAGCATATAAAACTCCATGCCGGTAGACAATATAACCGATATCCCCGGGTTGGAAATCACGTATACTAACCGAGGCATCTATACGTCCTGATAACATTCTCTCTATTGTAGCCATATGCTCAACGAGATGTTGCTGCGCCCCAAGTGGCAAGCACTCTAATAACTTAACGATCTGAACAGAAGAAGCATTTGACAATTGGGTAAAGGTGTCCTTGCCTCTGTCTGTTAAAGATAAAATCTGTGAACGGCCATCAGTTGCAGATTTTTTTGTTTCGATCAGACCTTCTTTCTTCAGTCTTCTTAAAATTCGACTCAAATACCCAGGGTCAATCTGGAGTATTTCTGTTAAGTCACTGGCAAGACAAGTTACAGCATTATCAATTTCCAGCAGCACCCGTGCCTCGGCCAATGAGTAAGGGCTTTCCAAGATGGTCTTATTTACAAGGCCAATAATATTGGTATAGAATCGATTAAACTTCCTAACCTTTAAAACACGGTGATCAATAAACTCATTCATTTTCATTCCCCCCTGCAAATAAATAGTACCAATAATTAGTCTAGCAGCAATTAGTTGACTTAGTCAAGTAATTCTCAGTTGACAACCTGACAATTACTTTTTCCCATGTTTTAAGTGAGGAAAAAGCAAGACCTCAACCCTTGAAAAATGCAAGGATTGAGGCCATGCTTCACCTTTACCGGTGGTATGGTTCTCCATATCAGGTTAAATATTATTTTTAAGACATAAGCAAAGGGAAGCAAAATGAACGTCCCCTCGCTTCGCCAGTTATATTGCCAATGTGTTTCAAGCCCGGAGACTCTTTCCGGAAAGGGAGCTCTCGGGCTTGATGGGGAAACTAGCTGTCAGTTATCACATGCACGGGTCTTTGACAGCGATAATTGTTAGAATAAGAAATAGTTTCTTATTTAACACCCCCTATTATTTGCTATTGTCTTTTGATACGTTCAGTATATAATGCTAATACAAGAATATGATTTCAATACTATGTTAAATCTAAAAAGAGTATGGCGTCAATTTTACTGTTAGTATAATACGGAGCTGCTCAAGTTGTACTATAAGATGAAAAAACCTCGTTTACAGGTAATGGTGTTCGATATTTGATTCAAGGATAAGATAATATTGTAAAGGCGGTGTGGTGTGTGACGAATAGTGAGAAAAATGCAGGCTTGCCGGAGAATGAAGGTAGCAGGAAAATGGAGCAGAAAGACGAACTACGCCGGCAGGAAATGTATCTTCAAATCATAACAGAATTCTTAGATCAGGTAGTGTGGCGAATTGATCTGGAAACACTGTCATTGCTTGATACGAGTCCGTCAATAAAACAGTTGCGGGGTTATGAAAAAGACGAAATTATGGGACATACGTTAAAGGATATGCTGACCCCATCTTCTTATCGCCGAATTCTTGAAAGAATCCATGAATGGCGAACGCAAATTGCTGATGCTGGCAGCGATGGGATTAAAATCTTTGAGGTGGTTGAACAGCCTTGCCGGGATGGTTCGACAGTGTGGGTTGAGGTGGCCTGTTCTCTTTTTCGCCGCACCGATGGCGGGGCGGAGTTAGTAGGCATCAGCCGCAGCCTTGGCCAGCAAAAGGGATTGGCGGATGTGTGCCGGCAATTGGCAGACAGTGAACGGTTTTTGCAGGTGATTTGGGATGCCGCACCGTGTATGCTCACTTGTATGGATTCTAACGGCCTGTTTCTTCTGGTTAATCAGCGCTTTGCCGACAATTGCCGCATAGACCGGGGAAGTGCGCCGGGGCGCCACTTTTTGGAGATGCTGCCAGACGATCCAAAAATACGTGAGCAGCATGAGCAGATTTTTGCCAAGTGTCTGACAGGACAAACGGTGGAGTTTTTGAACCAATACCGACCGAACGGAGAAAACAGTGATTACTGGGTCTACGGTAAATATAAGCCGGTTATGTCGGCAGACGGACTGGTAAAAAAAGTGATTGCCGCCATCATGGATGTAACAGAACAGCAGGAGATGAAACGGCAACTAACTGAAGCCGAAAAAATTGGCAAGACAGGCAGTTGGTATTTGCATTTGCCAACAGGCCGTTTTTCGTGCTCGGACGGCCTGTTGGCCTTGTATGCGTCCAACCGGGACGAGTTTGCCATCCAAGGGCGGCAGATTTTCTGGTCTCGGCTGCAACCTGAGGATCAGGAACGGATTCGTCAGTGGGAGGATTTGGAATGGCTGGCTGTACAGGAAAGCTTGAGTATTGAAGTATGGCTGGCGCTACCTGACGGCAACACCCGCCTGGTTTGGGTGAAGGGAAATGTACGAACCGATGCTGCTGGTCAGCCGGCTGAAATTTATGGAACTGTTACAGATGTTACAGAACGGCGGGCACTTGAGGAGGCTAGGAAGAAAGCACTGCTGCGGCTGCGGGAGTTTTCGCGGACAATGCCCGGAGCCGGGATGATTATTGACATTGAGGGTATTGTGGCCGAAGTTTTTGATGATAACGGATTGCTGGCAGCAGATGCGAAGACAAGCTGGCCAGGACGAAAGCTTAATAGCCTGTTGCCGGCGGAATCGGCGGAAAACCTGCTCAAAGCAATTTGCTATTCAATCAATCAGGGCAGATTGCAATTCGGTGAATATACGCTGGAGCTCAGCCATGGACGGAGAACCTTCGACGTTAGAATTGCTCCACTCAGCTGCCTGAAGGAGGAGCATCCAATGGCAGCCTGCTATTTGACAGATACGACTGAGCAGCGGCGTACGAAAGCGTTGTTGGAATCGACTTATGAAAAACGCCGACAGCGCGAATTGTTAAATGATCTTGCCGAGGGAAAACTGTTGCCTACGCAGGAAGTTCTGGATCAGGCATGGCAAGTGAATCTTAATTTGACACAGGATTTTTCCTGTTATCTTTTAGCACTGGAGTCGTGCCCAGGCAAAAAAGATGACCAGGAGCAGGAGCAGCGCGCAGAACAGCAACCTGCGGTGGATTTACTTTTGTTGCGGCTGCACGAAGAACAGGATGTAATCGCCTGGGAAAGCAGGGATGGAATTGCACTCCTGGTACCTGTTGGATCAGAGAAGCGGATAGATAAGGATTATGAAATAGCGCAAGCCGTCCGCTGGAGGGAATTGGTACATCGGCACGTGCCGGGAAGCCGCTGCCGCATAGGCATTGCCGAGTTTCATACTGGAACATTCTGGCAGTTTGCCAAGGTTTATGAGCAGGCACAGCTGGCCGTGGAGTTAGGGCGAAAACGGGCAACAGAGCTGATGATTCAACACTATCTGGATATCGGGGTTTTTCAATTTTTTCCGGCTGTCGTCCACAGTCGCTATGCAAAAGATTTCATGCAGCGGACGTTGGGCCGGTTAGTGGAATATGACAGGATTCAAGGCACGGAGCTAATGAATACGCTGGAAGTGATATTACATACTGACAATTTAACCACAGTGGCTAAACGGCTTTATGTTCACCGCCAGACAGTTCTATTCCGTAAGAATCGGATTGAGACGGTACTGGGCGTTTCACTGGACAACTTTGAAACCAGGCTGGCATTAGGGATGGCGCTTAAATTTCGTCAGGTATACAGTGAAAAAGCCTAACACAGGTATTAGATAAAATAAAGCCCGAAGGCAGTGGACAATATCTCCACTGCCTTCGGGCTTTATTCATAGCAGGATAAAGCTGAGACAATAACTAGTATAATCCGATTCCATATCAACCATCTATCTCATTGCTGCCGAAATACCCGTTTTTTCTAAATCAGTAACAATCCATGTTATTGTTATAATACCTATTGCTGTTTTTCTTCTAAAGCGGCAATCTTTGCCTTGATTGTTTCTAAATCCTGCTGTAACATATTAATGCTTTTTTGCAGGTTTTGAACTTGTGTATCTGAGAAACTGTCCGATTTTGTTGATGGAGGATTAGATGATACTATCGCCTGTATTAGCAAAATGTTTTGCCCCAATGCTTCTAGAAAGTTCCCGAAAATATTTTGTTGGTCTTCGTTAAGCTTATCAGATACCATTATCGCCAGTAAAGCTGCGAGTAGTACCTGCTGCTCAGAGTCAAGAGAAAAGAGAATTGATTCTTCCATGACACCCACCTGAAGCATTTTATAAACTATATGATGCCCTTAAGCAATGGATAACTTAATTTTTCTGTTTGCCAAAAAGTCAAATATCCACCATCCCCTCGTCTGCCTGGAACTGTTCCAGTTGTTACGGCAACCTGATACTCTGGGGAAACTGGAAGACGTTGTGGGGATCATATCTTTGCTTGATACATTGCAATCTCGGCAAATTCTCCAGGAAATATGCTTCCTCATAACATGGTGTTCGGTCATAAGGGAAATTCACATAAGAACCTTTGGTTATTTGATAAATATAGTCATAACCCTCTTTTATCCACACCCGGTGCAACAGCTCCTCATCTTTTTCCTCCCAGGAAGACGTAATCACCATGATATAATCAGCATTTCTAGCCGGGAAGGCAGTTGCTTCAGATCCGGTATCCCGGACCGCTCCCCCCAGCGAATATACCCGAATGGACGACTCCGTCTCAGAGGGCGCCCTATCCATAATAGTTCCCAGGTTATCTAACTGCCTTTTTGTGAAATGGCAAAACACGAATCTCCCCGGTGCCTGGAAGGCATCGCGTTTTGCATAAATCGCCCCAATTCTTTCTACTGCATTAATGAACGGGACATACTCAATAACCTCTTGGCTGATTCCCTGTATATCCAATATCGGCCCAAGAATTTCTCGCGCTTCTTCCGGCAATCCGTAAAAAAATGCGTTCATCCAGGCTCCGCGTTTATATATGCCACTGAATGAACTCATACGCCGGTCTAAATTTGGCAACCAATCTTGCCAGATTCCTATAAATTTGTTTCTTGCCAGCACATTATGGTCCCATCGTAATTGTATCAAAGTTATTTTATCAGCTTTCTGTAAGCCGAACTTATAGTTGGTCACAACGCCAAAATTTCCGCCCCCTGCTCCTCGCAGCGCCCAAAAGAGATCCGAGTTACAGTTGCTGTTCGCTGTTAGCAAGTCCCCATCAGCATTAATCATCTCAGCCTCCAGAAGACTGTCTGCGATCAGGCCAAACAGCCGGGTGGACAGTCCTATGCCACCTCCCAGCACTAAACCGGAAATAGCAACCGTCGGGCAGGTCCCCCCCGGGAAGGTATAACCATATTCAGATAGACGTTTGTATAGGGGTAACAGTCTTGTGCCTGCCTGGACCTCTGTTGTATTATCGACAGTATTCACGATTATATCATTCATGCAGCTGGTATCAATCACCAGGTAGCCATTACCGGTTGAATATCCTTCGTAGTTATGGCCGCCAGAACGGATGCGCAACGGTACTTTATTCATTCTTGACCAAACAACGGCGTTAGCTACGTCATGTTGGTTAAAGCAGTACACTATGGCAATCGGATATTTATTGACTGCAAGGTTGTACTCTTTCCTGGCCCGGTCATATTCAGGATCTCCAGGGAGTATTACCTTGCCGGTTAAGCCCTGATATTTCATTCGCTCCTCCTCCCACCATCTTCTTGTATATCTTATGTTAAGTACCTATCAACTGTTACTCGCAGCAACTTGACTATACCAAGCTGACTGATGTTGAATTTGAAGTAATGATGAAAGTGCTTCAAAAATCCAAGCATCTGAAGGGCAGGGCAAAAAGCGGGGCAGGAAGAAATGAAAGTGACAGAGTTGGGCTTATGTAGTAAAATGAAGTTATTATAGGCTCATAATTAAAGTAATGTGAAGCAATAGTAGCCATTTGAAATATCAGGCTGGCGAGGCAAGGAGACAGTATATGAATATAAGATTGGCAACTCTTGATGACCTTCGATCAATTAGCAACTTATTAACAGAATTTTTTGCATATAACGCTGCTCAACAGCCTGCAAATTATGTTTCTGTGACAGAAAACGGTGAATATCCGTGTGCTGTAATAAGCGGCAATTCTGGTGACTTTATTATAGCTGAAATTGACAATGAAATTGTCGGGTTGGTACATGTTGAAGAAGACGCAACGCCGCCGTACCCTTCTGTTAAGCCTCATAAATACGCTTGTATTGTTGATTTTATTGTAAAAGAACAATATAGAAGAAAAAAGATCGGGCATTTGCTTTTAGAAAAAGTGGAAAGTTGGGCGCAATCCCGCAATCTTGAATATATTGAGTTAATGGTATTAGAAAAAAACCAAATCGGGCAAAACTTCTACGAACGGGAACAATTTATTACGATATCCAGAACAATGCGTCTTTCTATTTCGTAAAATCTTAGTGTCAAATGACTAATTAGTTTGCGGCAGAATAGAAGTATAATCTCATCTTTGGCAGTTGTTAAGGAATAAAAGCCTATCAATCCTTGAAAAATAAGGGTTGATAGGTTTTAACTATTTTCAAGGAAGCAAGGGGACGAAGGAAGCAAGGGGACGTAAAATTTGCTTCGCAACAATGCTTACTCTTATGGTTTCTTATACACTAAAGTCAAAATGTACGCGTCCCCCGTGCTTCCGTTTATTTAGCTTTTTGAAAAAAACTCCTTTGCGTACTGAACCGTACCTGCTACATTAAACAACCCATTCAACGTAAGTTCACATGCCATGAAGGCTTCATCTGGTACTTCAAAGGGTGCAGTTATACCAAATTTACTAGCAGGCATATACCCGAACTGAGGGTAGTATCCAGGGTGTCCAAGCACAATCACTGACGTAAATCCTAATTCTTTTGCAATTTTATGACCTTCTAAAATCAGCGTTCCCCCGATATGGTTGCCTTGCATGGCAGGTACAACGGCTACAGGGGCTAGAGCAAGTGCAGTATGTCTTTCGTTAGCATTGATAATTTCTATCCGCGTAAATAGGATATGCCCAACAACTTCATCATCAACCACGACTACAAGTGATAGTTCTGGAATAAATGCTGAACTTTTTCTTAGCCTATTGATCAAATTGTGTTCATCATGGTCGGTATGCTCTGCATTGTGGAATGCCATTTGCACAACTTCATACACCCTATCAAAGTCAGCTTCATTTTCCTGCCTAATATGTATTTTCATCTACTTTTCACCCGTCAACGATTTTACTACTATTGTACTATATTTTCTTGATTAAAATTCAGGGCAGTTGGATGCCACTGGAGCGGGATTATTGGCGCTCCTCCCTTCTGGAACGGTCCCTAGGGATGGTCCTAATTGACTTTTCTGAGAAAACCAATGTGACAAAAAGGACCGTCCCTACCGTCACTCCTAACTGGTAAAAGACGACCCTCTTCCCCAAATTGGGCACAAGGGTCGTCTGCTGCCTTCGTAGCCGCCTGGCAGATAGATTTTGCTGAGGTCACACTGGGAATCGAGGTCCACCATCAGGACCAGGTATCCCATTTTCAACAGTTCGTAGGCGATGTTGCCCGAAATGACCGTCTTACCGACGCCGCCCTTGCGGTTGGCTATGCTGATGATTTTCATAGGGATTCCTCCAAATCAAAAAAATGTAGACTTAGAGGCTCCGTAACGTCTACGTCTACTTAATTTTTTGTTTGGCAAAAAATGTGGAAATGGCAATTAAAGCATAACCCGTAAAAAGGGAACTCCAATGCCTAGCATTGCGAAAAGTTTGAGACTGCTATAATCAAAGCCAAGCAGGCCTTATCAAACTATGGTTAAGATGACGTGATAATCCATCCAACTCAGGAAACATTGAAAAAGTGGTAACACCATTATGTCGTAAAAATCGTAGTGCGTCCTCCCTTACATCCATTGTTAGCTCAATTGCCTTAAGATTCTCGGTCGCTAATAACGCACCTCCAAATTCATGCTCCATGGATTCCGTACTATTACCTTGAACCGTAAACAGGGACACGCAGGGACGGTCCTAATTTGGCACCTCGCTTTGTGACAAAAAAGGACCGTCCCCATTGTCAATGAAAAAGGACCGTCCCCATTGTCAATGGTAGTAACTCCCCGTAGCGGGTGTAACAGTATCATTTGCAGATGTGGAAGACGGTGTACTCAAGTTGGTATAACTACTAAATGCATAAATTATCGTCCCACTAGTTGAATTATTTCGCTGGCTTTTGATATTTCCCTATTCGTTTATTTTTTTCTTCATACATGAGCTTATCGCTATGCTGAATAAGCTCATGTATATTGTTATACGTATTGTTAAATATAGCCATTCCATAACTAAATTTAACATGATAAGGCCTGTCGCTGATTTTATTGTATGTATCGATATTATCTTTTAATGTTTCTATATACTTTTCTACTATTTCTCTTCGGTTCTCATTAACTAAGACTATAAATTCATCGCCACCCAAGCGGATAGAAACTCCTTTTCCTTCGAATACTTCTTCCAATTGTCTGGCGAATACCCTTAACACTTTATCTCCTTCATAATGTCCAAAAACATCATTGATAATTTTAAAGTCGTCCAAATCAATATTTACCACCGCTAAGACAATATTGCGTCTCCTCTCCCAAAGGGCAAGATATTCATCGTAGGCTATGCGGTTACCCAATCGTGTTAATGGATCAATCTTTGTCTGACTGTGTACAAGAAAAATATAGTTAATTACAACAGCAATCGCTACACTATTCCAAATCGTTAGATACACAAAGTAATATAATTGAAAAACAGACAGCAAAGAGGGGATAATTGTAAACAAACTAAGTATTAGCAGTTCTTCCCTATTAATTTTCTCTCGAACATTATATAAAAGCAATAAGTTTATAATATAATAAAAGTAGCTCGTTATTGGTGAAACAAACCATAGTGGCCCCCGCATATAAATATTCTCATTGGTTATAGCAAATATCCAGTTAAAATTGAAACTGCCTAATGATACAATGCTATTTACAACAAGCGGAACACTTAACAAAAAAACACTTTTTATATTTATTTTTTTGTATTTGTTTGTTTTTTTATATACAAATAGTAATGCAAGAATTGGCACCAATGGTGTCAGTGCAAATCCAAGCGTATCAACTAATTTGTGGACAATAATGAAATCAATATAATCACCAGAATTTAATAACACACTTAAAATTTCTAATATCAATATTAGTATAGTTAAGAATATTAATTCTAGAAACAACCTTTGGTCGTGCGCTTTTCTATTCAACTTAAAGAAAGCATGAGCGGCAATGAGTGACAATAATATAACCATAAAAATATTCATCTGAATTGCAAGCATTGTATTAATTATCATCCCACTCCCTTCAGCCATTTCTCATATCCCATGCAGCAATACTGTTAACAATATTATTTTGAATCCCCCATTGCTTAGTATCAAACTGTCATTACTTTTTCGCCACATTTTGTTATATTATATCAGCAATTATCTTTCTAAGTAAACATCATAAGTCTTTGATTTCCGTCCAGAGGGAAGCAAGGGGACGGGAAGCAAGGGGACGTAAAATTTGCTTCGCAACAATACTTATTCTTATAGCTTCTGAATACAATAAAAGTAAAGGTGTATGTCCCTGTGCTTCCAATTGCCCTGCAAAAAACCTTAGAACAAATCACCTTGTGAGTCAAAAAACCGTCACCTGACTCTCTAGTTAGTTCCCGCACTTCAGTTTCTATTTTTCAATATCCATTAAATATTTATTATAGAACTTATTTGCACGGTAGTCGTCTAACCACTGGAGCGTCTGTTCAAGGCAAGCAATATTTAAATCGAAGTTTATTTTGGGAAATCCTTCGCTTGGATAAATTAGCTCTTTGGCCATTAGCATTTCAAGATACCTTTCTAGTGACTCTTGGAAACCTGCCAAGGACTGCTCTTGGCTGTGTTGGAAAGGTCTACTTATTTGCTTATCCTTAAGTTTCTCATCATATCCTAGTAGCCTTTCAGTATCCTTTTTTTTAGCTTGATCGCACCTACGTTGAAGAGGGCCAAATCTAAATTGATTTCGCCAATAAACAAATACATCTTTGGGCACTTTTAATATGTGCGCTCCTTCAGTAGGTACTAAATCCTGGATGACACATAAGTCATACATAATGTTTTTAAGAGATTTTTTAAAAGTTTTCTCTACTTGTTCCTGATACTCTTTTTTAGTCATTTTCGTCTTCACCTCCCTTTACTTATGATGGTGAATACGAGCATAAACCAACATATTCCAATAACAATACTAATACTTTAAGTGCCACTGTTTTCCGCCGTCACCAGTGATACGGTTCCCCCCTAGAAATCTTAAACGCCCGGTACACCTGTTCCACCAACAACAGGCGTATCATCTGGTGGGTAAAGGTCATTTTAGAAAATGACAACCGCTCTTTGGCTGCTGCTGAAACTTCAGTTGACAGGCCAAAGGCGCCGCCGATTACAAAGGTAACATCGCTTTGTCCATTCAGGGCCAAACTATCAAATTTCGCTGCCAGTTGTTCTGAGGAGATGGCCTGTCCTGCCACATCCAGGACAAGCAGATATCTGCTTTGTTTAACCGCTTTTAAAATGCGCTCACCCTCACGGGTGAGCGCTTGTGTTTTTTCGGCCGGTGAGGGATTATCAGGCATGCGCTCTTCAGCAAGCTCGACAATGTCAAGCTTGCAGTATGGCGTCAGGCGTTTGACAAATTCCTGGATACCGGCAGTTAGGTATTTTTCTTTAATTTTGCCTACCGCAATAATAGTAATCTTCATCTTATTGTTCTGACATCTCTTCCAACAGAACATTGATGGTTTGTTTCTTGTCATTG
>POVV01001097.1_pt1 | contig 11314 bp, 10 predicted proteins | sample 1560271 | NCBI WGS metagenome assembly POVV01 (sample SAMN08337232, study PRJNA429181) | Bioreactor metagenome, whole genome shotgun sequencing project. | biome: cows' rumen and soil; feature: anaerobic; isolation source: anaerobic chemostat enrichment culture, galacturonate as sole carbon... | reverse complement strand
TATGCTTCCTGCGTAGATGTTATGCTGCTTGATCATTTTGAAGCCGAAACGTTAAAACCGGTTGTGCAGGAGCTGCGGCAAATGAATCCTAAACTCCAAATAGGGGTGGCCGGAGGTATCACACTGGACACGGTGAAAAAATTCGCCGGGTTTGTTGATCTCATTGTACTTAGCTCTGTACTATATGCCTATCCGCTGGATTTTACCTGCCGGATAGAGCGAATCTAAGGGGGAAGAAAAGATGGGGAAAATGAGTACAAGACTGTTTGTTGTTTTGGCCCTGGCAGTAGCCGCTATTTTTAGCTTGGTTGGCTGTGGCAGCGAAAAACAAGCTCCACCGGCAGCGCAAGCACAGCCGGTAGAAATTAATGTATCGGCGGCAGTGAGTCTTAAGGATGCACTTGCGGAAATTCAAAAGAACTATCAGGCTAAAAACCCGAATGTTAAACTTGCTTACAACCTTGGGGCTTCCGGTGCCCTTCAAAAGCAAATCGAGCAGGGTGCGCCTGCAGATATTTTTATTTCAGCCGCTCCCAAGCAGATGAACGAATTGGAAGAGAAAAATCTAGTCAACAAAGCCACCCGCAAAAATTTGGTTGAGAATAAGCTGGTTGTTGTTGTGCCTAAAGAATCAAAGCTGAACATAACCAAATATGAAGACTTAACTCAGGACGGAGTGAAGAAGCTTGCGCTTGGTGAGACAGCCACAGTGCCTGCCGGTCAGTATGCCCAACAGGTATTACAAAAATTAGGATTGTGGGATGCAATAAAAGACCGGGTAGTTTTCACCAAAGATGTACGTACCGTACTGGCTTATACTGAAACAGGCAATGTAGAGGCCGGGATTGTATATAAGACAGATGCCATTTCCAGTGACAAAGTGAAAGTTGCCGCCGTTGCGCCGGAAGGAAGCCATCAGCCCATAGTTTATCCTGTGGCTGTAACCACCGGTACTAAACAGCAAAAAGCAGCCGAAGCTTTTGTTGAGTATCTGTTTAGTGCAGAAAGCAAAACGGTCTTTGAAAAACATGGCTTTACGATGGGTAAATAGCAGACAGCTTTATTTAAGGTAGTGCAAGGGGGAGTTTACCATGAGAAGGAATGCTGCAGTGCATTTGCTGTTTGGACTGGTTGCAGTTTTAGCTGTTGCCGGAACCATCTGGGCTGTGGAGCCTGTGGCTCACAGGCCGGTTAAACTTGCAGAACCGGTTGAAATTAATGTTTCTGCCGCGCTTGGCCTAAAAGATGCCTTACAGGAAATTCAAACAGAATATGAAGCAGCTAACGCAAATGTGAAGCTGGTATTCAATCTTGGGCCTTCCGGAGTTTTGCAAAAGCAGCTGGAGCAGGGTGTTCCTGCCGACCTGTTCATTTCTGCCTCTATGAAGCAGATCAATGAGTTGCAAAGTAAAAACCTTGTAGTACCTTCTACCCGAAGAATACTGGTGAATGACAAATTGGTTTTGATCGTTCCGCAGAATTCACAGTTGGTAATTGAAAGTTTTCAGGATTTAAAAACAGTTACGCGATTTGGCATGGGCGAGCCGGCAACAGTGCCGGCTGGCCAATATGCCATGGAATTGCTTAAAGGCATTGAGGTATGGGAAGCCGTTAAAGATAAAGCTGTCCAGGCTAAAGACGTTCGTACCATCATCTCCTATGTCGAAACAGGAAATGTTGATGCCGGTATTGCATTTTCGACGGTGGCAGCGCTGAGTGATAAAGTAAAAGTCGTTGTTGTTGCGCCTGATGGTTCGCATACGCCGGTTATGTTCCCGGCGGTAGCTATGGCTAATTCTAAGCATCCGAAAGAGGCGGCCGCCTTTTTAGACTATTTATGTGGTCCGCAAAGTGCAGCAATATTTCAGAAATACGGTTTTAGTTTTGTCGGCTCAGGCCAATAAGGTAGGTGTATGTTATGGAATGGCAGCCAGTCCTTTTGTCGGTCAAGGTTGCACTTGTCTCATTAATATTTGTATTCATCTTTGGGGTAGCTGCCGCTTATGCGATGCGAAGCTTTGAATTTCCCGGCAAGAGTGCACTGGAGGCAGTTTTTGCATTGCCCTTGGTATTGCCGCCTGTGGTAACCGGCTTTGTATTATTGGTTTTGATTGGCAAACAAGGGCCGATAGGACAGTTTTTGTCAGAAACCTTCCATACCCAGATTATTTTTACGCCATATGCAGCAATGCTTGCTGCCACGGTAGTTGCATTCCCACTGATGTATCAAAGTACCAAAGCGGCTTTTCAGGGGGTGGATCGTACCCTTGAGGACGCCGCCCGGACGTTAGGCTCCAGTGAATGGCGGGTTTTTCTGACAATAACCATCCCCTTGGCTTGGCCGGGTCTGGTTGCCGGGCTGGTATTGTCCTTTGCCAGGGCACTGGGCGAATTCGGAGCTACTATCATGGTAGCCGGTAATATTCCCGGTAAAACGCAGACCATTCCGCTGGCAATTTATTTCGCGGCAGAATCCAATAACTTGACGCTTGCCGGTACCTATGTCCTGTTGATTAGCGGTATAACCTTTCTCCTCATTTTTTGGCTCAATGTCTGGTCGAAAAAGAGAGCCGGCGATACGTCTGTAAGGGGGTTGTTCTGAATGCTGCAGGTTGCTATGAAGAAAAGATTATCGGATTTTACGCTGGATATTGAGTTTACGGTCGCCAACAATATTTTGGTATTGTTTGGCCCTTCAGGTGCGGGCAAGACAACCATTCTGCGGGCCATTGCCGGTCTCTTAAGGCCGGATGAAGGCCACATTATTCATAATGAATGTGTTTTGTTTTCTTCAGCGGCAAAAACCTTCATGCCGCCGCAATCGCGGCGTGTGGGATACATGTTTCAGGAATTTGCCTTATTTCCGCATATGGATGTTAAACGAAACATCTGGTATGGTGTTAAAAAACATGACAGCAGATCCCAGGAGCTCTATGAACGATTGTTGGGGCTGCTGCGTATCGAGCATTTGGCATCACGGTTTATTGAGAAATTATCAGGCGGCGAGAAGCAGCGAGTGGCTTTGGCCCGTGCGTTGATGGCAGAACCGTCGATTCTGCTATTGGATGAACCTTTGTCGGCACTTGACAGTGATACCCGCTTGGAATTACAGGCAGAGCTGAAGAAGATTCAGGGTATCTGGAATATTCCCTTTATTCTTGTCACTCATGATCTTGCAGAGGCCAAGGCATTGGGGAATCAATTTTTGTTTTTAGAAAAGGGCAGGCAAACAGCCGGCGCTGCTTTGCCAATTGCGGAGCTGCTTCAGTGTCAGGGTGTTGGTTAGTGGTGCACGGCAGGGTATTTTGTGAACAGTATAAAGCAGGCTTGTATCAGCTAAAAGAGCAGTAGTTTCTTTTAGTTGATTTTTTATATGTGAGGATATTGGAAGACGGCTATAGTAAAAGCTTTTTATGGCCGGTGATATTGATATGGGCGGGGGATGGTTAGATGAGTATTGCTATCGTGGATGTGAATGGCTGGCAAAATGTGTTGGATCTTAAAAGCGGTAAAAAACGCACTGAGGACACACCCCTTATCCGGTTGGTAAGGCAAGTGCTGGACAGGCATCCTTATCCCGGGGATACCGACCTGCGCAGCAATACCTGGGTAACGGATACCGCTTTGGATATGCTGGAACAATATAATCCCCAACTTGTATTTTTAAGCTATGCGCAGCAATATTTTGCTGCCCGGTATACGAGGCTGCCGGATATTGCATGGGATGCTATGATTGATGAGATATTTAGCGAAATAGAACGTTTTGTCAGACAATCGGGATTTACGCCGATAATTATTGGCAACGGTGATATGATAACTATTGAGGGCTGGATCGATTTGACCAAACTGGATGGTGCGGCAGTTTGTACAAGCTGTTCCACCCGCTATGCAGGACTTTATAATGCAAGCAGGAGAGATTTGGAATATGTCCATAATCTACAGCAGGTAGAAAGGGTAGTCAGCAAAGCGGAATTTATCCGGGAATTTGACGGTTCCCAGGAGGATGTCCGGCATTTGCCGGAGTATCTGGTGGTGGCAAAAGCAGGATATTGTTTTAAAACACCGGCAGTGCCGCAGCCGGTTATGATGCCGGCGCGCAATGAAGTAGTTCCCATATATACAGAGCTGGGAAAAATAACTGATATTACCGGTATCTGTGAGCATATCCGCGCTTGCGGCGGAAACAGGAAGATCGCACTGATTGTCTTAGAGGGTATTGGCATAAAACATTTCCGGTTGCCGTATCAAGAATGTGACAACCGGCTGAAATGGTTTTGTTATGAACCGGGAGTGGCACAATATTTGGCGATTTCCTGTGGAAAGCATCAGCTATTTCAATATCCGGCCGGTTATCGGCAAAGTGTGGAAGCTGATATAAATACAGATTATCCGTTTTCAGGTAAATTTGAGGAGATGCCGGCAGGCACACTGGGAGAAAAATTTGTCGGCAAGAGTATTGCTATCGGCAATAGAAGTATGTTTATGCATACCGTTGCCGGTGTGGACATTTCAATTGAGTGTTTTGCAAGAAATTTAAATAATCTGGGCTGCCTGGCGGTTATTCATAAGAGAAAAGTAGGTCAGAGATTTCTCTAACCGATCGACCTTTTTCCAAAAACTTAGCATATATACTCTTCTTATGTTAATTGATTATTGCGGCAGGAGAATGGGGGAATATAGTTGAATTAGCATATATATAGTTTAGAGAAAGTTTATCGCTGATGAGGGGGCCTGTCACATGTCGGAAAAAATAAGTGTAACCTTTTCCAATGGACGTACTGTCGAGTATGAGAAAGGTGTTACACTGCTGGAAATTAGCCGGGATGCCGCTCATAGGTATACTACACCGGTGGTAGCCGCAAAAGTAAACAATACAATAAGGGATCTGCAGAATGTGCTAGAACAGGACAGTGTGGTAGACTTCCTTGATCTCCGGAGTGAGGCCGGGATGAAAGTGTATCAGCGCAGTGTCACTTTTGTCTTGATTGCTGCCGCGCAGGAACTGTTTCCAGGCAGTGAAGTAACAGTGGAGCATTCCTTGAGCAAAGGCCTGTACTGTGAACTGCATCATGGACGGGATATTATGCCGGAAGATGTCGAAAAACTTGAGCAGCATATGCGCCAAATTATTGAAGAGGACCGGCCGATTGTTCGTAAAACTCTGCCTAAGGCCGAAGCTATCGAAATGTTTAAGGCAGCAGGACAGCGGGAAAAAGTCAGTCTGCTCGAACAGTTTGACAAGGAAAACGTCAATATTTATTACTGTGGCCAGGTGTATGACTATCTTTATGGTAATATGACACCTTCAACCGGTTATGTAAAAGTATTTGAACTTAAATATTATCCGCCGGGAATCATCTTACGGCTCCCTGAGAAGGATAATCCTAATGTGCTGCCCAAATTTGTTGAGAATCCAAAATTGTTTAAAGTGTTTAAAGAAGCCGCCCAATGGGGAAATATTTTACGGTGCGCCTATGTAGCCAACCTGAATGAGTGCACTGGTAAAGAGGATATAACAGATATTATAAGAGTAGCGGAAGCCTTGCATGAGAAAAAGATAGCCCAGATAGCCGACTTTGTCGCTTCGCACCGTGACGAAGTTCGGGTTATTTTGGTAGCCGGTCCTTCCTCATCAGGCAAAACTACCTTTGCCCAGCGGCTTAATATTCAATTAAGAGTTAATGGGGTGTGGCCGGTACCGCTTTCACTGGACGATTATTTTGTTGACAGGGAGAAAACGCCGGTTGATGAACATGGCGAGTATGATTTTGAATCGATTGAAGCCATTGATCTGGAATTATTTAATTCTCATCTGGCCAGGATTTTGTCCGGAGAAGAAGTGGAAATGCCTACCTTTAATTTTAAAACAGGGCAGCGTGAATACCGGGGCCATCGTATTAAAGTAGACAAAAGCCAGCCACTGATTATCGAAGGCATCCACGGACTTAATGAACGTTTAACAAGTTCAGTACCCCGTCACTGTAAAATTAAAATATATATTAGTGCTTTAACGCAATTGTCGATAGACAGCCACAATCGCATTCCCACAACCGATGCCCGTCTTATTCGCAGGATTGTCCGCGATAGTGAGTTTCGTTCCCATGACGCGTTGATGACACTCAAGATGTGGCCATCGGTACGCCGGGGTGAGGAACGCAACATTTTCCCATTTCAGGAAGAAGCCGATTTAATGTTTAATTCGGCGCTCATTTATGAATTAGCGGTGCTCAAGAAATACGCCGAACCGCTGCTGCAAAAGATTACACCAGACGACTCAGAGTATTCGGAAGCTCGCCGGCTGCTCAACTTCCTGGAATATTTTATTCCGGTGGAAGATAATGAAATTCCGCAAAATTCCATTCTGCGTGAATTTATCGGCAAGTCTTGTTTTGAAAAATAGCAATAAAAATATCACCCGGCTTAAAAGCCGGGTGATATTTTTTTACGGTCACAGCCAATTGCGTTTTAGCGGTTGGACTCAAAAAACTTAAGGGCAACCTCGGGGAATACGGCATAAGACAATACATCTTCGGTAGAGGCATTAGGATAACCCTTTTCAGCCAATTCCTGACGAAGGGCAGGCATTTGCGGCTTGATGTCGTCAGCCGGACGGTGGGTGATAATCTCATCATCCCCAATTAGCGTTTTCAAGAATTCCGGGTCAATAGGAGCCGGGGTACGGCCATATTTACCGCGGGCAAGATCTTTGATTTCCCGTGGCACAACTTTATAGCGGCCCAACATAACGTTGAAAGCCGACATGGAGCCAACAATCTGGCTTGTTGGTGTAACCAGCGGCGGATAGCCGAGCTCGGCCCGCACTTTGGGCATTTCCTCGATAAGATCAGGGAACTTATCTGCCATACCCTGTTCTTTCATTTGGTTTAAAAGATTGGAGAGCATGCCGCCGGGAATTTGGAAAGAGAGTACTTTGGTATCAATTTCAATGTTGGTATTAAGATTAAAGGTTTCAGTCAGTTGTTTTTTTATGGTACGGAAATGATCGGCAATGGGGAACAGCTTCTCCTTGCTGAGGCCGGAATCACGCTCAGTGCCTTCGAGGGCGGCAATCATCGCCTCGGTAGCCGGCTGGGAAGAAGCCATAGCGAATGGTGAAAGGGCGGTGTCAATAATATCAACACCGGCTTCAACTGCTTTTAAGTAAGTCATAGAGGCCATGCCGCTGGTGTAGTGTGTGTGCAGGTGAATGGGTATATTGATTTCGGCTTTCAGTGTTTTTACCAGTTCATAGGCTTTATATGGCGCTAGCAGGCCGGCCATATCCTTAATACAGATAGAGTCGCTGCCCAGACTGACAAGGTCTTTGGCTACTTTAAGAAAAGAATCGTTGTTATGGTAAGGGCTAATGGTATATACGAACGCGCCTTGTACATGCGCTCCCGACTCTTTGGCGGCACGCATGGAGGCTTCCAGGTTGCGTACATCATTAAGGGCATCAAAAATTCGGATTACTCCCACACCATTATCAACTGCCCGCTTGACAAACTCGCTGACAACATCGTCGGCGTAGTGATTGTAGCCAAGTACATTTTGGCCGCGTAAAAGCATTTGAATGGGGGTTTTTTTCAAATACTTTTTAATTGTGCGCAAACGCTCCCAGGGATCTTCATTCAAGAAGCGCAGACAGCTGTCAAAAGTAGCGCCACCCCAAGCTTCAATGGAGAAATAGCCAATTTCATCAAGCTGCTCTAATACCGGCAGCATGTCCGAAGTGCGCATACGGGTGGCAGCCAGTGACTGATGCCCATCGCGCAGGACTGTTTCCGTAATTTTTAATGGAATACCTGTATTCATGAAAGTCCCCCTTACTTATTAGTTTGATAATTCAATTAGTAAAATGGCAATACTTAAATTTTAGACGGTTTTTGCTGCTTTGACCAGTAGCAATGAAAAAAATATACTGTATACATTAATTAATCTTTTCCGGCAGGTTCCAGGTGACGGGCCAAAATGGCCGCCATCTTGCTGGACCCTGTCATCGCAGGCATGCCGTTATAGTGCCCAAGTTTGGTAAGGATCGAATACACCTGGGGATTTTCCACCGGTGTATGGGCATGGGAAGCGTTGCCATAGTCGTTGATATAATTGGTGCACTCTTCCGGCGGAATAAGTCTGCCAGGTCCACCGGCACAGCCTCCCTTGCAAGCCATGCCTTCGATAAAGTTGGCATCCAGTTTGCCTGCCCGAATATCTTCCAATAGTTTGGTACAGGCAGGTATACCGTCTACTTTGACCGGGTTGAAGTTTTCGGCACGGCGGGGGATAAGCTTTTCTACCGTGGTACCTACGGCTGCGCTGACGCCGCCTGTACGGCCATAGAGCCGGCCGCCCCAGGAGGCTAAGGGATTTTCTTCATCCGCTTCCTCAACCGGGTTCACATTGGCTGCCTCAAAAATGGTCGCAAGTTCCTGAAAGGTGAGGACGAAATCAATGGCGCCTTTCAGGTCAGGGAGTTGTGCTTCCGATTTTTTCGCTACACATGGGCCAATGAAAACCACTTTGGCATCTGGTTCAAGTTCTTTAATTACCCGCCCTGAGGCAACCATCGGGGATACTGACGGCGATATATGGCCCATTAGGTCAGGGAATTTGTTTTCGATCAGTTTAATCCAGATAGGGCAGCAGCAACTGGTGATTAAAAAATCATGTTCATCTTTAACATGTTCATCATATTCAAAGGCTTCCTTAATGGTGATCAGATCGGCATACAAGGCTGTTTCCACCATTTCGCTAAAGCCCAGCTTTAATAACGCGCTGCGCAGTTTGCCTGCCGTTACCTCAGGACCGAACTGGCCGGTAAACGCCGGGGCAACAGAGGCATATACTTTATGAGTATTTTGCTTAAGTAAATTAATCAGTGGTACAAATTGTGATTTATCAGCCAGCGCGCCAAATTCGCAGGCATTGATGCAGTAACCGTCTCTGGCGCACTTATTTTTATCGATACAAGGGCGGCCAAGTTCATCACGGGTAATCGCGCTCATTGGGCAAGTGGTTTGGCAGCTGGCGGTTTTACAATCCTTACAAGCTTCCGGATTGGCCAGGACAATGGGTTCGCTCCCCATACCCATCAGGGCTTCTTCATCATATTCATTAATAACCTCTTCCGAGTTGTTGGGCTCAAGCCCCATGGCAATGCGAATCTGATTGGCGACAAGTCTTCTGGTAGCTTTATCTTCAAATTCAGACTGCAGTAAATGGCATATTTCCTCTTTACGTTCGAAAAGTTGGCCTTCCCAGGCAGCTTTTGCAACTTGATAAAGGATTCTAGGTCTGATATTAAGATCGGGAGGAGTACTTTTCTTCATTGTTATCACCCATCCAATTATGATTTTATTACCAATAGTATAATTTGACGTTTTATGTAGAATTTCCTGTTGTAGTTTGTGCAATTATTTGCTATTGTAGTAGCGCAATCAATTTAAAATTATATTAGATAGTAGGAGACATATGGACAAAGAAATACGAACCGAGTCTGTTTTGAAAAAAGACCTTTCGCTGCTGACTGCCACGACACTGGTAATCGGCATGGTTATTGGTTCCGGGATTTTTATGAAGCCCGGCAAAGTCATCGAGGCTGCCGGTGACTCTACTATGGCTTTGGCAGCCTGGGGATTAGGCGGCATTATTACCATCGCGGCAGGACTCACTGTAGCCGAACTGGGGGTGCAGATACCGAAAACAGGCGGTATATATGCCTATCTGGATGAAGTATACGGCAAAATGTGGGGTTATCTTTTCGGCTGGGTACAGACCTTCATTTATGGACCGGCGACAACCGGGGCGTTAGGTTTATATTTTTCCACATTATTGCTGCCGTTTTTTAATTTTCCGGAAACCTGGAAGTTGCCGGTGGCCATTGCTGTGGTTGCATTTTTGGGCGGTGTCAACGCACTGGGAGCCAAATATGGCGGCTTGATTCAGTCGGCAGCTACTGCCGCTAAGCTTGTGCCAATTATACTTATTGCGGTTTTTGGTCTGTGGCAAGGCAATGGACAGATTCTTAATATGCCGGGCGGGATAGGGGAAACCGCAGGTATGGGGGCTGCTGTCCTGGCAACCTTGTGGGCATATGACGGCTGGATTAATGTGAGCTTTGTCGCCGGTGAAATGAAAAATCCGGCAAAAGAATTGCCGCGGGCTATCATTACCGGTTTGGCTATTGTTATGGCGGCTTACCTTGCCATTAATCTAGCGCTATTTCATATGCTGCCGGCTTCTGAAATTGCTCTTCTCGGCAACCGGGCCGCAGGTACGGTTGCCGGGCTGCTGTTCGGTGAAATGGGCGGGAAACTGATCAGTATTGGTATTTTGATTTCGATTTTCGGCGCACTTAACGGTTACATCTTAACCGGGGCAAGGGTGCCTTTTGCCATGGCGCAAAACGGTCTGTTGCCCGGGGCGCAGCTCTTAGGGAAGGTTCACAGCAAATCCGGTACTCCGGCCAATGCATTACTGCTGGTAGTAATTTTGGCGGCAGTGCTCATGACTCTGGGCGATCCGGACCGTTTGACAGATATGGCTATGTTCATTATTTGGGCATTCTATATTTTGGCTTTTGCGGCAGTGTTTATCTTACGCAAGCGAAACCCTAAGGCCAAACGGTCTTACAGTGTACCCGGTTATCCTGTCGTACCAGGTATCGCTATTTTGGGTTCCGTATATATTGCGTTTAGTATGCTGGTGCATAACCCCGGCGACGCTTTATCTGCTTTGGGCATTACGCTGGCAGGTATTCCGGCATATATGCTTTTACGAAAAAAATAAGTATTGTTCAGGAGCAACGGCAAAATGCTGTTGCTCCTTGTTTTTTATTCTGACAGCAAGCATAAAAAGGCTTTAATGGGGAACCTATAAAATAATATTCTAGTTTGTATGTTATGAGGTGAGCCTCTTGGAAAAGGTTTGTCCATTGTGTAATGCGCTGCAGCCGGTTGAAAAAAAATGTCCGCACTGTGGCAAGATTATGCTGGATGGCGGCCCACTCAATAACTATCTCGGGCCTTATAGTCCTTATATGGAAGCGCAGTCATTGCCGTTTCAGTCTGAAGCGTACTGTATACATCTGCTTTATTGTCCGGATTGTGATTATGACAGGCAAGAAATCCTGGCACTGGTGGACATGTAACTGGCATAAAAATGTTCCGACAGGCAGATACTAAAAAAAAATAAAGGAGTGAATACCTATGTCTAATCCGATTGTCAAATGTACTGTTGATCAATGTACTCACTATATGCCAGGTGACCAATGCATGGCAGCAAAAATCAGCGTTTACAATGATGAAATGGAAGG
>POVV01001096.1_pt1 | contig 11318 bp, 9 predicted proteins | sample 1560271 | NCBI WGS metagenome assembly POVV01 (sample SAMN08337232, study PRJNA429181) | Bioreactor metagenome, whole genome shotgun sequencing project. | biome: cows' rumen and soil; feature: anaerobic; isolation source: anaerobic chemostat enrichment culture, galacturonate as sole carbon source...... | reverse complement strand
CCATCTCGGTCTACTCGCTCCGCGCCAAAGCCAGACCTACCGCTTCTGCCCCGGTACGGTGGACTGAAGTGGAAGCGGTATTAAAAACACGTAATCCATCGCTGCTTGAGTTTACCGGCCAGCAAGTATTAGAGCGGGTCGAAAAATTGGGCGATTTATTCTCAGACGTATTATCCTTGCGGCAAGAACTGCCTATGTTAGAAAAAAAGACAGCCGCCAAAAGGGCGGCTGCCGTACGTTCATCCCAAAACTATTCTATTTCTGAAAGCGGTTTGCCAGACAGACTGTCGGCGCTTGAATATCACTAACCGAGCAGCGTTTTTTTCACCAGATCTTTCATTTCTTCCTTCCGGCAGATTTGATCATGCTTGACCGGTTTATTGGCCAGGGCAGCTAACGCCGCCGGAGCAGGCAGTCCGGTCAGAGCGGTTAACCGGTCGAATAGTTCAAGCCCTTGATTTTCTGTTGACAGGGACCTGCCTTCCAACGCTTCCAGTACACTGTCGCAAAATTTAAACGGACTGGCGGTTGAAACCAGCACACACGGAGTGCTGTCGCCGGTTGCCTGACGATAGCGCTCATAAGCGGTCCAGGCAACCGCGGTATGCGGATCAAGCAAATACTGCCGCTGCTCATATACTGTACGAATCGTTTGCCTGGTCGTATCATCGTCCGACCAGTCAGCCCAGAACAGACTGTTGATCGCCTGCCGGACCGCTTCATCGACCTGATACCGCCCTTTTTCATTCAGTTCAGCCTGCCAACTGCTGACCTTAGCCGGATTATCGCCTGACAAATGGTATAATAATCTCTCCAGATTGCTGGAAACCAGTATATCCATAGACGGGGATAAGGTTTTATGAAACGGCCGGTTCCGGTCATATACACCGCTCGCGATGAATTCTGTCAATACATTATTCTGATTGGAGGCGCAAATCAGCTTGCCAATGGGCAACCCCATCTGCCTGGCATAGTACCCTGCCAGTATATTGCCAAAATTGCCTGTTGGTACGACAAAGTTTACCGGTTTGCCGATGGTTATGCGTCCTGACTGTACCATGTCGGTGTACGCGCTGAAGTAATAAACAATTTGCGGCAATAAACGGCCCCAGTTAATCGAATTAGCCGAGGACAGACGCGTTCCATGTCCGGCTAACTTTTTATTGAGCTCTGCGTCAGTAAAAATCGTTTTCACACCGGTTTGCGCATCGTCAAAATTCCCTTGCACGGCGATAACCGATACATTGCCGCCTTCCTGTGTCACCATTTGCAGCCGTTGAACCTGGCTAACCCCGTCCTGAGGATAGAACACGATAATTTTTATGCGCTTAACATCGCAAAAGCCTTCCAGAGCCGCTTTACCGGTGTCGCCGGACGTCGCAACCAGAATCGCAATCTGATCATCGTGATTTGCTTTTGCCAGCGCAACCGATAAGAGCTGCGGCAACAATTGCAAAGCCATATCCTTAAACGCAGAGGTGGGGCCATGCCATAATTCGAGCAAAGCCGGTCCGCCAGCAATGCAGGTAACCGGAGCGACAGCAGGCGAAGAAAACTTTTCCTTTCCATATGCGTTTGCCACACATTCCGCTAGCTCCGCCTCGCTGAAATCCGGCAGAAATAAGCGCAGAATGGCGCAAGCGCGTTCCTGATAATTCAGGTCTGCGCATTGCGCAATAAACTGCTCGTCGATTTGCGGTATGCGGTCCGGGACGAATAGCCCGCCGTCAGGAGCAATGCCGGCAATGATCGCCTGCGCGGCTGTGGTTTCCTGAGACCAGCCCCGGGTACTGTGATACATGATTTCTCTCTCTTTCATCCTTAAGCCCTCACAATATGCTGCGAGACAATATTCCCGCTATTATAGCGAATCATCATATCGGCGATAAAGTCCATCATATCGGTTAACGCGGTATCAGATACTTCTTCATCCGCATAAATCACCGAAAGCAGCTGATTGGAACTGAGTTTAACCGCAGTGCGTAAGCTGTCTGCCGTTGGATTGCCAAAAACGCCGATCCCGTCTGTCAAAAACGGCTTGCCTTCAGCCGTTATCGTGCTGCCGTTGATACCGACATAACTCCCGTCGCTGACTATCTGGTAACAGATATCTCCTTGAATTTCAGCGGTATCATACAATCCGAAGGGCAGTAAAAATTTAATGGAACAATAATTATTGACATCAACTGCGCTATTCACATAATATACCCCTTTGTTTTGCAACACACGGCGAACCAGCGCTTCCGAAGCCGGCCGATACCGGGATGGATCAAACGCCATTTTTTTGTACATGCTGCGAACAGCCAGTATTCGCGGTAATTTAGGCAGCAAATTCAATTGATATGCATCAGACGCTTCCTGCTGCAATTGAATAAACTCTTGCGTCAAAGCCGGGGTCGCCCCCTTTACGCTGACCTGATCAAAAAAAGTACAGCCTAAACGACACCCCGGAACCCGCTTTTTGATGCTGTCATCGATAGTTATATGCTTCAACCACCTGTCGCTCCTTCCATAAAGCAAGCCGGCTTTAGCTGAGTTCCTTTACTCTGTCCAAAAGCCTGGTCGCTTCTTAACCCGTTCGCCTGCGCTCTTAGCGGACGAGATCATGCTGCTTCGCATGAGTCGCAAGCGCTAATTGTTCCGCGGCAAGCAGGATTTGACATCCTCTGATGCCGGCGCTAATCGCGATAACCGGCCACCGTTTCGCGCTTTCATCAAGAAATACCGGATAGTGTTTTTTCGCTCCCAGCGGCGAAACCCCACCCCGGATATAGCCTGTCAAGGGCTGCACCTCTTTGAGCGGCACCAGCTCCACTTTCTTATTGCCGCTGACGGCAGCTAGTTTCTTTAAGTCTAACTCGCTTTCGCCAGGTACGCAAGCAAATAAAATACCGGTTTTATCGCCGCGGGCAACCAACGTCTTAAAGACCTGTCCCGATGGCAGGCCAACCTTGGCAGCCACTGCTTCCGCCCCCAGATCTGCTTCATCCACTTCATATTCCCTTAGCTCATACGCAATTCCTAACCCATCGAGAAAACGGGCGGCATTTGTTTTCTTCATCATTTACTCCTTTTATAAAAAGCAGCGCGGTTTCCCGCGCCGCCTTCAGAACTCAAGGGTCATGCATTTGACTTTTACTTCCGGAATGGCCTCCAGCTCTGTTTGCAACTCGCGGAGCGGAACATCATCGCCGCAAAGCTGCAGCAAGATAAGCCCATGCGGCGAACAGGCATCCAGCGCCGCGTCATGTAAGCCCAGCCGTACGCGGATGTAACAGCCATACTTGGTTAGGACGTCTTGAACCTTTACAGCGGTCTCCGTTCGCTTCGCCTGTAGAATCGCCATAATTACCGGACAATGGTTCATCTGTAATCCCTCCAAATCAACGTTCTTTTATGGTCATCCCCTGTATATCTCATTCCATATATTGACCCAAAATCCTGCTAATCAGATGTCTATTGTGCGAAATCGCAAATTTTTCCCGGCTTATGCCAGGGTGTGTCTTCAAACTGCGGAATGACGCCTGGTCACACACGCTAATATGTCCCCAGATTCTTCAGCCACAGACTATTGGCGGCAACCTGACGCAGCGCTTCCGCAACCGGCGGATGGTTGGGATTTCCGTCCAAATCAATAAAAAATATGTACTCACCCAGTCCGGTGCGCGCCGGCCGGGATTCGATGCGGGTCAGATTGATTCCGCGGTGCGCAAAGGCAGACAGCAGTTCATACAGTGTTCCTGATTTATCCCCTCTGATACGGCACACCAGCGACATTTTTGTTGCCCCCTCTGTCCGGTTCTGCCGGCTAAGCGCAACAAAACGGGTTTGATTGCAATAGTGATCCTGAATTTCCTGATCAAGCCGAACCAGGTTGAATAGCTCTCCCGCCCGTTTGCCGGCAATTGCCGCGCTGGCCAGTCCGTTAGCCGTCATTTCAGCCGCAGCCGCCGTACTTTCAACAGCCCGGAGGACTGCACGGGGATAATGAGAAGCAAGATAGCGCCGGCATTGCGCTAACGCCTGCGAGTGCGAAACAATCGTCTCAACCGGAGCCGACGGATCTTTGACAAATAAAGCATGCCGGATAGGCAGAATGATTTCACGAACAATAAATAAATCCACATCATGGGCCAGGGTATCTAACGTAATATTTACAGAGCCTTCCCATGAATTCTCCAACGGAACAATGCCATACTCAATGCTGCCTTCTGCCACGGCGCGAATAACAGCTTGTATATCCGGAAACGGAATACTATGCGCATCAGCCACTTGCTGTGAAAAAAGCATGGCAGCTTCTTCGCTGTAGGTGCCGGACGGGCCTAAATAACCAATACGCGTACCTGCGTCTTTCTGCATGCGTACCTCTCCTTACTCCAAATTAACCCAGCCACGGAAGATTAAGCCTCTCATGATATCCAGTGTGATTTGTTCATCTTCCAATAATAATTGTGTTGCTTCCGCAGCGCCGATAATAGCTGGTTTGCCTAATGACAAGCAGCTGATCGCCGCATGTGAGGAAAAGCCAGCTTCCTCGACAATTAATCCGGCTGCCTCCTGCAGTAACGGAATATGTTCCGCGTCAGTACACGGCATGACGAGAATCCGGTTTTTTACGCGTTTGGACAAATCAAGCGGCGAGCGGATAAGGCTCACACGGCCGCTGACCACTCCATCACCTATGCCTTGTCCCTTTAAAATTACATCACCGACAGTAATTAATTGGATGGAATGCCGGGAATCCTGCACATCCATATTGCCGATAACGCCGATCACTGAATCGCCGTCGTTTAAGTACCCCGCCTGCAGGCACGTATCGACCGATAGCTGCATAACACTTTCCTGCCGCATGGTCCGCCTGGACAACAACGGCTGGACACCCCAAACCAGGCGAAGTTGACGCGCAACCTGCGGATTCTGGGTAACAGCCAGAATGGGAGGCCCTTGGTGATATTTTGCCAACAAGCGCGGCGTCAGACCTGTTTCTGTCGGCACAACAAACGCAACCGCCTTGATTGCCGCAGCAGCTTGTACTGCCGCTACACAAAGCGCATTGGCGACTGAATTGGCGATCAGCCGACTGTCACGCAGCGCGTCCCGTTCAATCAGTTTAACCTGCGAGTCCCAGGCGAGATTCCGCAGCATGGTCAATGCGTCAACCGGATATTTCCTGGCTGCGCCGCCGTTTCTTACATAAACCCCGTCACAACCGGAAAGTACCGCTCGCGAGATCGCTTCATTGACCGGACTCGAACCATACTGAGCGGTTTCATCCAACTGTAACGCCAGATATACCTGTTTGCCGCTTAAACAGCAGCGGCTCGCAATTTCCGGTAAAGCGGACGGAGTACAGTCCCCATCCCCGGCATTCAGAATGACACCATCAGATACACGGAGGATATGTTCAATACTCTCGCTGCAGTCTGCCGCACACCAGGCAAATACCTGCATCATCGAATCTTCCGCATCCAGCGTCTGCCTGACCTTAATCACATCATAAGCTGATTGCACATCACAAATGACCACGCCGTCAATTTTAGCGGCAGCAACGAGACGCATTTTCACCGCCAGTTCCGGGTCCTGTGTCGACACTTCCGCTAAAACCGGCGCCAGCACAGCCGCATCATGCGAAGCCTGCCATACCCCCCGGATCTGGCGCGGCCATGCGGCCGAATCCAAATCTTTTAACGGCAGGCAAACACCGTCCATGCCCCGCAGCAGTAAGGCTTTCAGTGTCTTAATGCTCCATCCCGCTTCAGCGCAGAGGATGACCTTTGCATAACACTGCTTTCCCTTCTCATCCTGGCCGGCCGGTTTATTCCCGACAACATAGTAGCCGCTGCCGCCGCGCGCTTCAATCAGGCCAACATATTCTAAAGCAGTCAGCGCTTCCCTTACAGAGGAACGGCTCAGATTAAACAGCGCGCTGAGCTCCTTTTCGCTGGGTAAACGATCTCCATGATGATAACGAGCAGTTTCAATTGCATGACGTAAATACTCGGCAATCGCCCGGTAGCTTTTCTCCGCTCCTGATCTGCCGTGTATCTCCTCCATAGTATCAGCTCCTATCATGTTGTGGACGTAGTACATTATATTCGATTTATGTTTTTATCTACCTGCTTACCGCCCCGGCAAAAACCAAATACGACTTGTCGGATAGCTCTGGTAATATTATAATATAGAATAAGAGTTATCAGACAAATCATCGTTCGGCAAACTCAAAGATGAAAAAAGGAACTGATGACAAGAGAGGGGTAGTATCATGGGATCTAGTGTTTGGCAAGACCTCCAGGCTAGCCATCAAGGTAAAACGCATGTAAATATGCCGGTATCCACATTGGTAGAACTGGCTATTGTCCATGGCGAGGGAGTATTAACCGATACCGGCGCGCTTCGCTGTTCGACCGGAAAATATACAGGCCGGTCACCGAATGACAAGTATGTGGTTGAACAAGCCGATACCGCGCAAGATATCTGGTGGGAGAATAATCAAAAGATGGCTCCCGAAACGTTTGACCGTCTCTATCAAAAGGTTCTCAAGTATTTGCATGACAAGGACCTGTTTGTTTTTAACGGCTATGCAGGCGCTGATCAAGAGCATTCCATGCCGGTACGGATTATCAACGAATTTGCCTGGCAAAACATTTTTGTACAAAATTTGTTTATCAGACCACATGATACAAACTGGCCGGCCGACCGCGAGCCTGGCTTTACCGTCCTGGCGGCACCGGGCTGCGTTGCCGATCCCGCCACTGATGGAACGCGCTCAGAGGCATTTGTCATTATCAATTTCGCCAAAAAGCTTGTCTTAATCGGCGGTACGCATTACGCAGGCGAAATGAAGAAATCGATTTTCTCCGTCATAAACTACCTGTTGCCAAAGAAAAATATCTTATCCATGCACTGTTCGGCCAATCTGGGCGCCAACGGCGAAGTTGCGCTGTTCTTTGGCCTCTCCGGCACCGGCAAAACCACCTTGTCGGCTGACCCTGACCGGTTCTTAATCGGCGATGATGAGCACGGCTGGAATGATAAAGGGATATTCAATATCGAGGGCGGCTGTTACGCCAAATGTATCGATCTCAAGCGGGAGAATGAGCCGCAGATTTGGGACGCCATTACGTTTGGCAGTATTCTCGAAAATGTCGTGATTGATTTGGATACCCGCCATGTTGACTATGCCAGTGATGCCATCACAGAAAATACGCGTGCCGCTTACCCGATTACGTCTATCCCAAACTGCATTTATCCAGGCACCGGCAAACATCCCAGCACAGTGATTTTCCTGACAGCCGATGCGTTTGGGGTATTGCCGCCGATCGCGAAGCTGACTCCGGAGCAAGCCATGTACTATTTCCTCTCCGGTTACACCAGCAAGCTAGCCGGTACTGAGCGCGGCATCACTGAACCGCAGGCAACCTTCTCCGCTTGCTTCGGCTCTCCGTTTCTGCCGCTCCACCCCATGGCATATGCCGATTTGTTAAAAGAAAGAATCGCACAACACCAGACCCGTGTATTTTTAATCAATACCGGCTGGCAAGGTGGCGCCTATGGAACAGGCAAACGGATTTCCTTACAATACACCCGGCAGATGGTCACCGCGGCAATGAATGGCCAATTGGATACGGTTGATTACATTACCCACCCGATTTTCAACCTGTCTATGCCGACAGCCTGCCCTGGTGTGCCGGAAACACTCCTGAATCCGCAGAATACCTGGTCTGATCAGGCTGCTTATCAAGCGGCGGCACAAAAATTAGCAGCCATGTTCCACAAAAACTTTGCGAAGTTCTCCGGAATTCCGCCGGCGGTTGCCAATTCCGGCCCGGCTACAATCTAATACAGCCTGTTTACAGGCTGCCGAGAAAGGCCGAGATTAGTGTCTTAACAAAGTTATCCCTTTGGCTTTATGACGGCCAAACCGGCAAAATACTGCGTCAGCGTTTCCTAGCAGACTACTTCAGTATGCGTCGTCAACGCTTCCTTGTCTTTTGCCGGTTTGTCTCGCCCTAAAACCAAAATCTAACTCTGCCAAGACACTGGCAACCCGAGGAAGCGCGTGCAGACAGTACGTTTGAACGCAGATTGGTCTTTATCGGCAGCCTAAGCCCCGGAGATCCGGGGCTTTACTGTTTTAAATCCTCCCCATCCGGAAACGATATCAAATAATGCGGCGGCAGGATACCGGAAAACTAGCAAGAACTATTATATAGGAGAATTGACCCGTACGACGAAAAACACAAGCATCTATCGAGGAGAATGCAGGATGAAAATTGCCCTTGGACAAATGGAGATTATACCCGGCAGGCCAGACCTGAATTCTGCGGCAATGCTAATGATGATTGCACAGGCCAAATCACAGCAGGCAGACATGATCATCTTTCCGGAAATGGCAATTCCCGGCTACCTGATCGGCGATACCTGGGAACAGCCCGCCTTTCTGCGCGATTGTGAATATTGGGGCAATAAAATCATCATTGCATCTGACGATATCTGTATTATTTTTGGCAATATCGCCATTGATTGGAACAAGCATGGCGATGATGGCCGTCCCCGTAAATACAACGCCTGCTTTACTGCCTATCAGGGCAGGCTTTGGGGTGCGGATAACTATCCCTATCCGTTCCGGCTAAAAACCTTACTGCCGAATTACCGTGAATTTGATGACGCGCGCCACTTTTACAGCACACAGAAGCTGGCTAACGAGCTGGGTGTGCCTGTTAAAGAGCTGCTGCAGCCGGTACATATAGAAATCAAGCAGCGGCGGTTATCGCTTGGCTGCATCATCTGCGAAGATGGCTGGCCTGACGACTATTCTATCAATCCAACTCAACTGCTGGCCGAAAAAACGCCGCTGGATTTGCTCATCAATATATCCTGTTCGCCGTTTACTGCCGGGAAAAATACTAAGCGGCACCGGGTATTTTCGCAGCAAGCCAAACGGCTCTCCGTTCCACTGGTCTATGTAAACAATGTTGGCCTGCAAAACAACGGTAAAACCGTATACACCTTTGATGGCTGCAGCTCTATCTATGATCAGCAAGGCCAGCTTATCCTGCAAGCGCCTGCATTTAAGCCTGAGCTTTCTGTGTTCTCATGGGAACACTGTCATAAAGCACTCCCTGTGCCGAACGATACCGGCATCGACAGTATTTGTCATGCCCTGCGCTATGGCATTAACGGCTTCTTACAGGCAATCGGCATGGATAAAGTGGTAATCGGATTGTCCGGCGGGATCGACTCAGCGGTTAGTGCAGCCTTATTTTCCACCGTATTGCCGCCTGATCAACTGTTGCTGGTCAACATGCCGAGCCGGTTCAATTCACAAACAACGATGTCTTTGGCAGAAGACCTGGCTTCGCGTCTGAGAGCATGGTATACAGCAGTCCCGATTCAGACAGCGGTTGAATTTACCGCCAATCAGATAAACGGCAGTATCGTTAAGAATCAGGCCGGCAAGCAGCTAACACTGGCATTAACCCCCTTCATGCTGGAGAATGTGCAGGCCAGAGACCGTTCTTCACGGGTATTGGCCGGCATGGCCGCAGCCTTCGGCGGTGGCTTTACCTGCAATGCAAACAAAAGCGAGCTGTCGGTAGGCTATGCTACACTATATGGCGATCAATCCGGTTTTCTGGCTCCGCTGGCCGACCTGTGGAAGCATCAGGTTTATGCCTTGGGGCGCTATCTGAATCAAACCGTTTTTGGTCAAGCGGTAATTCCCGAAGGGGTATTCCAGATTGTCCCCAGTGCCGAGCTTTCAGCCCAGCAGGCTGTTGATGAAGGCAAGGGCGATCCCATCATTTATGCGTATCATGATTACCTATTCCGTTCCTTTACAGAGCATTGGAACCGCGTGACGCCGGAAGATATTCTCAACTGGTATCAAGCCGGAACGCTTGAGACAAACATCGGCTGTGAAGCCGGTCTGGTCAGCAGGCTATTCCCGGACACAAAGTCCTTTATTGACGATTTAGAACGCTGGTGGCGTTTATACACAGGCATAGCGGTCGCCAAGCGTATCCAGGCCCCGCCTGTCATGGCTGTCAGCCGGCGTGCGTATGGCTTCGACCACCGCGAAGCACAAAATCAGCCCTATTTTACCGCCGCCTACCACGAAATGAAGCAAGTGCTGCTCAAACAATAGGTTTACTATCAGGAGGATTATTCGATGTATTGTGATAATGCCGAAGGCATGGTATTCCGTCCCCCCAGTGAGGCCAATAGCTTTATCCTGCGCGTAACCATCGGCTGCGCGCATAATCGCTGCACCTTTTGCGGAATGTATCAGGATGTGGCTTTCCGGATGCGGAGTTATCCGGAAATCACACGGCAAATTGATTATGCCGCACGGGTTTCACCGCAGCTCCGCCGGGTCTTTTTGGCGGATGGCAATGCGTTATGCCTGCAAACAGACCTGCTGTTACGCATTATGGCCGATCTCAAGCAGGCTTTTCCGAAACTCAGCCGCGTTACCTGCTATGGAGGACCAAATGATATCCTCCGCAAAAGTCCGGCAGAGCTGGAAGCTCTCAAAGCAGCCGGGCTGCAGATGATCTACCTGGGCATCGAAAGCGGCGATGACGAGGTGCTTGCCTCTGTTTGCAAGGGCGTCAATGCCGCCAGTATGGTGGAAGCCGGACAAAAGGTCATCTCTGCCGGCATTAAGCTGTCGGCAATGGTCATTCTCGGTTTAGGCGGCAAAGAACGCTCAACTCAGCATGCTATCCACAGCGCCGAGGTCGTCAACGCGATCAATCCGACCATGCTGAGTGCGCTTACCCTGATGCTGCACGAAGGAACGCCATTGCGGGCGGCCGCAGACAGAGGATACTTCCAGCCCTTGTCGCCATATGAGTTTGTATTGGAGCTTAAGGAGTTTGTCAGCCGTCTTGATGTATCCCAGCCGTGCATATTCCGTTCAAACCACTCTTCCAATATGCTGCCGCTCGCCGGTACTTTGCCGGGAAATAAACCGGAGCTTTTGGCGCAAATCGACTATGCGCTGCGGGTGCTTCGCGCTGAAACAACACCAACCTATAATGATCGCGGAGCCTTCTAAGCATGCATGACAAAAAGCGCAAGCCTGCGCACCGTAGAGGTGCCGGCTTGCGCTTTTCATATCCTATACAGCTTTGCTGCATCGTTTACACATCCGCCCGGTAAGATCAAAACCGCTGCTGTGTCAGCCTGTTAACGCCCGGAAAACAACCGGTTGATAATCCATATCTCAACAGCTCCGGTCAGCAACAGCATCGCCAAAGGCACCGCAAAGAGCAGGAAAGCAACGATCAGCAGCCCGATAATCGCTAAAGAAA
>POVV01001093.1_pt1 | contig 11330 bp, 11 predicted proteins | sample 1560271 | NCBI WGS metagenome assembly POVV01 (sample SAMN08337232, study PRJNA429181) | Bioreactor metagenome, whole genome shotgun sequencing project. | biome: cows' rumen and soil; feature: anaerobic; isolation source: anaerobic chemostat enrichment culture, galacturonate as sole carbon... | reverse complement strand
TAAAAATTGATAAATGGTATCCAAGCAGTAAAACCTGTTCCTGCTGTGGAAAAGTAAAAGAAGAATTATCTCTGTCGGAACGAACGTATCAATGTGAATGCGGTTTTGTATGTGACAGAGATGTAAACGCTGCACGCAATATCAGGAAACAAGGAATGTTGGTATTGGCATAAATTGAAAAAAAGAACCGTGGGACACACGGGGATAGCTTGTTGATACTGTAGCCATCAGGTTACTTGAGCAGGAAGCCCCAACTTCAAGCATGAGCATTTGGCTGATTCCAAATGCGGTGCTAAGTGGTGGGAGTATGTCACAAGTACTAAATAAATGATTAAAAATAATTTAATATAACTAAATAATAATGTAATAAAAACTATATATAATTAAAATGTTATGTAAGCGCTATGTTAAATGGGCATGAAGCAAAAATTTACGATAATTGCTGCTGAAGTAAATAATTGTTTTGTATCGGTGAAGGCATCCATGCTGCTTTATTAATTTGATTTATAGATATACGAAAAGGTTGTCCCCCTGGTAAGAATAGAATAAAATAGATTCTATAGAAAGTTTCTGCTTGCGTTTAAAGGATCTAAAGTAGTAACTATCAGTAATAAAAAAATATTTAAATATATCTTGACACTCAATATAAAATAAAATATAATGAGTACACACTCACTGAGTTGGAGGTCATTGTTTGAAGTCAAAAAGGCAATTGCAAAAAGAAAATACTCGAAAAAAGATACTGGAAACTGCATATCAGATTTATTCCGAACAAGGCTTTTCAGCTACAACGGCTGTTATTGCTAAGGAAGCGGGCGTGTCTCACGGCACAATATTCGTCCATTTTTCATCACTGGATGAACTGCTTTGCTGTCTGATACAGGATTTTGGTGATGCTTTGGGATCGGAGATACACCGTCTGGCGGAAACAAAAGATAATATTGAAGAGTTGTTGAAGGCTCATTTAGATGTTTTAGCCAGACATGAGAAGTTTTATATCCGATTGATCGCTGAAAGGAGTCTATTGCCGGAGGAGGCAAGGTTAACGTTTTCAAATATTCAATCCATTGTCGCCTACCATTTTAACAAGGTATTTGAACGTGAAAACAATACATGTAAGGACATCCCTGTTCACCTGTTGTTTAATACGTGGGTGGGTCTGATCCATTATTATTTATTAAACAAAGATTTGTTTTCGCCGGATACGCCGATATTAGAGCGGTATGGCTCAGAACTTACGGAAACATTTTTAAAATTGATTAAAAAATAAAAGGAGGATTTAAAATGAAAGTTTGTATTGCTTGTGGTATGCCAATGGCAGATGCTTCTGAATTTGCCTGCGGGGATACAACGAAAGATTATTGTGTCCACTGCGCACGACCTGACGGCTCCATGCAGTCATTTGAAGAGAAGAAGGCAGGTATGACTAACTTTATTATCAAGACACAGGGCTTTGATGAAAAGGCGGCGGCCCAAATGGCCGAAAGCAGCATGAAAAAGCTTCCGGCATGGAAGGGATATTTCAATAGTTAAAAAGGGAGAGGTGATGATATGAAGGTTAGTCCAGCGTTTCAGGCATTTGCAAAAGAAGCTCCTGAGGTACAAGAGGCTTGGATGGAAATGGTACAAAAAGTGGACGGTGCAAGCGCACTGGATAAAAAGACGAAAGAACTTGCCTATCTTGCAGTGATGGCTGCCGTGGGTCTTGATAGCGGACTGCCGTTCCATGTTAAGATGGCTAAATCCAAGGGAGCAACAAGAGAAGAAATTATTAGCAGTATTCTGGTGGGATTACCCGCTGTTGGGAATGCAATTGTTAAGTCCTTGCCCATTGCTTTGGAGGCATTTGATGAGGAAGGGTGAATACGGCTGAATATGCCGTGAATAACCTCTCCAGGCTGATGGTGGAGGTTCAGGACAGGCCAGATATGGAGGGAGCCGGCAAGATGGGGGGATCCTGCCGGCTAAGTATGAAAAAAAGTTTAATTTAAAAGGTTTTGCCCTTTGCAATTATTAATATACCGATGAAATATGATAAAACTTTGATAGAATTGTGAACACTTTGTGAAGATGTACACTGTGTATATCATTGGCTGGAAAAGTCAGGCATTGGGAGAGCCTTCTTGGAAGGGAAAGAGAAATTCCGGGATCCCTCTTACATAAGGAGCGATATCATACTGCTGATAGTAGATGACAATCCCCTCTGGCTTAATAAAGAATCCATTGATGTTAAAGTTACCCCGCAGAAGAGATGCATAGTCATCAAAATATTGCGAGGCAGATGTTTTCATCTGTTCTTCTATCTGCTGTTGTATCCCTTTAAAAATATATTCCGTAAATTGGGGATTTTTAGGGAAGAAATCCTCGAGGCTCAGCTGCCTGCCGGTATTAAAGTCCCATGTTTGGGAATCCCGGGTGGTGTTTCCATGGGCTCCTCCCAGATACATATATTGATCGGTATAAAGGCTGGTGAAGCAGTCCTCATTGTATGTGGTCTGAAAAACCGATAAAAATTGATAGCTGTTAAAAGGAAACTGATTTTTTTGTACGTACCTTGCCTGATCTACGGCCTGAGGGTACAGCACGGTGCGGCAGTAGATCTCAGACTGTTTCGACCGGAATTCATAGAATTTATTAATACTCTGTGCTGCGGTGGAACTGCATGAGGAGGTAAACTGGGGATAATGGATCGCATAGGTAAATACAGTGATTCCGTTGTATCGCATGATATCCGTCAGCGTTTTTTTAGAGATTATCTGCATAGGAGCCTCATAAAAGGAAGGTTTGTATAATATATGGATAAATGGATTTAATTATGAGCTTAAGGAAAGGCAGGGGGATTGCCTGTTGGATCTGCCAAGTAAATCCAGAAAGCGGGATTTATTGTCTGCTATGCAAGGGCATATTTTACAGAAGTGCCGTTTAGTGGGAAGATTTCAGTAAAACTGCATTAAAACTGCAATAAAACTGCAGATTCAATCATTTTCCTGATAGTGTTTTGTGGAGTTCGTTTAAACTTCAGAATCATTCTCTTGACAATATGACGGAAAAATGCTATATTGAAGACAAGTTAATAGTGAGTGTTACTGACTCGATCAGGCATCATCAAATGCAAATGTCCGCATAATAGTGGATATTGGTGTTTGGTGATTTTTTTTTCCTGTTTTTATAATTGTTACTTAGAATAGCTTAAATAGAAAAAATTTAACGAGAAAGGAGGTGTTTTATGTTCGAGTTTGTTAAATCACTGAATAATAACATCGTTCTTGCCTACGACGAGAATCATAACGAAGTCGTGCTGTTTGGAAATGGGATCGGTTTTAACCGGAAGAGGGGAGATATGGTTTCAGAATCTTCTGTCAGTAAGCTTTTTATCAATGACAGCAATAAACGGCTGGCTTCCATGGTTCAGAACCTGTCGGAAGACATAGTTTCCGTAACGGAAGAAATCATACAATATGGCTCCAGGATATTGGAAAAACAGCTTCATGCCTCTATCCTGATCATACTTGCCGATCATCTGTATTTTGCTATTGAGCGGGCGAAGAAAAGTCAGAATGTGGATAATCCGCTTCAATGGGAAGTCCCCCACCTTTATCCAAGGGAATATGAAATCGGAGGAAAGGGGGTGAAATTAATTGAGGAACGCCTGAAAGTAAAATTGCCGCCACAGGAGGCATCCTTTATAGCCCTCCATTTTGTAAATGCACAATTTGAAAGTCAGGATATGAGTGATACCTTAAAGATTACAGAGATCATCAGCCGGATCCTGGATATTGTCAGCTATCATTTTCAATTGATATTAGATGAAAATTCCTTATACTACTCCAGGTTTATCGTGCATCTGCGGTATTTTATCATACGGCAGGAAACTCATATGAAGGACACCATAGGATTAAACGACGAAGATTTATTGGAAACGGTAAAAATCCGTTATAAAAAAAGCTATCAATGCGCCATTAAGATTGCAAAATATCTGTTTGACGCCTATGCCTGGGATGTTTCCAAGGATGAAATCATTTATTTACTGCTTCATATCGAAAGAATAACAAATGTTACAAACAAATAATTAAAACAAGAGTGTTACTATTCAATTAGGCATTGTCTTCGAACCAGGATTTATTTTAACCTCATCAAGCAGCGTAGCGGATTGTGAATATCCGATTGACTACCAAAAATAAAACAAAAAGGAGACTTTGTGTATGGAACATTTAAAGTTAGCTCAGGAAATCATCCAGTATTGCGGTGGAAAGGATAATATTACCCAGGCCTGGAACTGCATTACCAGGCTGCGTTTTCACTTAAAAGACAGGGAAAAGGCAGATGTGAAGGCCATACAGGCTTTAAACGGTGTCTTAGGAGCCCAGTTTCAGGGAGATCAGTTTCAGGTGATCATCGGAAATGAGGTATTAAAGGTATTTGAAGGGGTAAAGAAAGAACTGGGAGATCTTATTGTTTCTTCGGAAGAAAAGACGAAGAAGGATAAAAAAAGGGAAAATCCGATCAACGTTGTTTTCGGTGTGATCTCAGGTATTTTCAATCCCATTTTACCTGCAATAACAGGAGCCGGAATTATAAAAGGGATCCTGGCACTGCTGATATTTCTAAAAATGCTGAATCCGGAATCAGACAATTATTTTGTTTTAGATATGATCTCCAATGCCACCTATTACTTCCTTCCATTTCTGGTTGCTTTTTCAGCGGGAAAGAAATTCGGTGTGAATGAACATCTGTCTGCGACTCTTGCCGGAATCATTATGTATCCTGCTTTTGTGAATTTAAGCGGGCAGGGGATCAGTACGGTGAAATTCCTTTTTATGAATATTCCCGTAATGGATTACAATTCCACGGTGATCCCAATTATTCTGGGTGTCCTGTTACTGAGCATCGTATACAAATATATAGTCCGATTTGTACCGAGTTTTTTAAAACTGATCGTGACGCCAGTGGCTTCCCTTCTGATAACAGCCCCTGTGGTTCTTGTATTCATCGCTCCTCTGGGAAGTTATGTGGGCAAATATGTGGCAGCCTTTTTCATCTCCCTGTTTGGAGTAGCGGGCCCTGTGGCCGGCCTGCTGATGGGAGGGCTTATGTCGGTCATCGTGATAACCGGCATGCATTATGCATTTTTCCCGTCTACCTTTGATGGGCTGGGCGGCGTTGGCTACGATATTTTACTGCTTCCCATGAGCATTGTAAGTAATATGGGCCAGTGCGGCGCTGTTCTTGGAGCGGCTTTTAAGATAAAAGATAAGAAGATGAAATCAATTGCATTTTCCAGTGCGCTTTCCGCTTTGTTTGGCATTACGGAACCTGCCATATATGGGGTGAACTTAAAATATAAAAAGCCCTTCTATGCCGCATTGACAGGAGGAGCTGTGGGAGGAGCTATTTATGGAATCTTTCATGTTAAGGCTTATGCATTCAGCATTCCGGGAATTACCGCTTTGCCTACTTATTTGAAAGAAGGGGAGTTAAACAACTTTATCTGGGCGTGTATCGGTGTTGCTGCTTCATTTCTCACTGCTTTTATCATAACGATGCTTCTTCCTCTGGAAGGAAAGGAAAAGGCAGAGGAAAAGGAGGTTGATAAAATCTCCCAGGATCATGAAGGGCAGATGGTGAAAATACCGGTTGCTGCTCCCATGACTGGAAAAGCGGTAGGACTAGATCAGGTACCTGATAAGATGTTTGCGGAAGGCATCCTTGGCAAAGGGATCGCAATCATACCGGCTGAAGGGATAGTGAAAGCACCCTTTCAAGGACAAGTAAAAATGATTGCACCTACAAAGCATGCCATCGGTCTGATCTCTGACCGGGGGGTAAACGCAGTGATCCATATCGGGATCGATACGGTGAATCTCCAGGGAAAGGGTTTTGAAGTCCTGGTAAAAGAAGATCAGTGGGTAGAGAAGGGAGAGCCTTTGCTGAAAGTGGACTTAGATGTCATCAAGGAGAACCATTTAAATCCCATCACTCCTATAATTATAACAAACTCAGATGAATATGTGAATGTGCTGGATATCCCTATGGATATGGCACAGGCGGGAACCAGTGAGGTCCTGATCGTATTCCAGTAGCATTCCAATATAAGACAAGCAGTTCCTATCAATTCAAATACGATTCAAAGAAGGAGAATAATTATGAAACAGGAAGTAAACTACGGATTTCCAGAAGGTTTTTTATGGGGTGGGGCAACCGCTGCCAATCAGATCGAGGGAGCCTTTAAAGAAGATGGAAAAGGAATGTCCACATCGGATTATGCAGCCTATAAAGATCCCTATGCAACAGGAGAAATAAATAATTTTACGTTCAATGTCACCTCAAAGGAATTGGAAGAGTACCGGGGCCATGAGGAAAAATATAAATTTCCTAAGCGCTGGGGAATCGATTTCTACCATCGTTATGCGGAGGATATCGCATTGTTTGCGGAAATGGGATTTAAGGTGTTCCGGTTCTCCATTTCCTGGGTAAGGATTTTTCCTACGGGTTTGGAAAACGAGCCAAATGAAGCCGGATTTGCTTTTTACGATAAGGTGATCGCTGAGCTGAAAAAGTATCACATAGAGCCCCTTATTACATTGTCCCATTATGAAATGCCCATCGTTCTGTCAGAAAAGTATAACGGCTGGCAAAGCCGGGAGCTGATTGATTGTTTTGTCCGGTTTGCAGCCGCATGCTTCAAGCGATACAAGAATGACGTGAAATACTGGATCACATTTAACGAAATGAATATGAACTTAAACAGCCTGTACACCGGGGCAGGAAGCTTCCCTGACAGAGTGGACCACTTAGAGGAGGCGGCTTACCAGGCATCCCATTACCAGTTTGTGGCCAGTTCCCTGGCAGTGAAGGCGGGAAGAGAAATCATGCCTGATGCGAAAATCGGCTGTATGATCAACCGGATCGAGTCTTACGCAAAGACCTGCAAGCCGGAGGACCAGCTGCAGGCATTAAAGGCTGACCAGATCAACCTCTTTTATCCGGAGGTACAGGCAAGAGGAGAATATCCTTCCTACATGTCACGGTATTTCATAGAAAAGAACATAAAACTGGAAACAGAACCGGAAGATTTTCAGATCATCAGGGATTATACGGTGGATTTCATCGCATTCAGCTATTACATGACCCACGTTACAGAGGACAGGCCGGATGCAAATGAACTGGCCGGAAAACTGGACAGTCCGATCAAGAATCCTTATTTAAAGTTGACAGAGTGGGGGTGGCCCATTGACCCCATCGGGCTGCGCATTACACTGAACAAAATGTATGACCGTTATAAAAAGCCCCTTTTCCTGGTTGAAAATGGACTGGGAGCCAGGGATAAAGTGGAGGCGGATGGAAGCATTCATGATGATTACCGGATTGACTATATTCGCGAGCACGTGAAGCAGATGAAGGAGGCAGTAACAGACGGCGTGGATTTAATGGGTTATACGACGTGGGGCTGCATTGATTTAATCAGCTGCGGAACATCGGAAATGACGAAACGCTATGGCTTCATCTATGTAGATCAGGATGATGAAGGAAATGGTACGCTGAACCGATCCAGAAAAGATTCCTTCCATTGGTATAAAAAGGTGATAGAAACCAACGGAAAAGAACTGTAAGAACAGGGAAAGTATCAGGCTGTTATAATATAGAAAGAATGGCACAGCGCAAAGGCTCTGCCATTCTTTCTATATTAATGCTCATGATCAGTCAGCTAAATCGTATGTTTCTATGTTCTCAAAATCTAAGGTGACAACGGCTGATTCAAAGGAAATTTCATAGAGAACTAAGTAATCTCCGGCTTGTTCTATCATATCTTTGTAGCCGGGGATTTTTTTAATGAAATATTCTGCTGCGTCAAATACAGTGCTGCTGCTTTTTTTAACTGTGCCTTTCGCCTTAATATGCTCATTGCCTGTGTGGGGAATGGTTGTAAATGCTGCCTTATTATTTTGTTCCAATTCCTTTACTTTCTCATTATCCCCAAACGTGGTAAAGAGCATTACTTTGGCGGCTTCGTCAAAGCAGAAATTTACAATCCTCACATTGGGCTGGCCGTCAGTACAAGTAGCCAGGGCAATTTCGGTTTGTGTGTTGATCAGTCGGGTGAATTCTTGTTTTACATTCATAATTAATTCTCCTTTGCTTTCTTTATTGCTATGTTTGCAGTATAATGTATAATGGTTTCATATAGTGGAACCATTTAATGAGAAAGAGGAAAAATCCATGAAAAAATCAGAGCGGCTGAATGATATGATGATATACCTAAACGATAAAAAGTTTTTCAGTCTCAAAAGCATAATGGACAGATATTCTATTTCCAAAAGTACGGCACTTCGGGACATTCAGTCCTTAGAAGAAATCGGCATGCCGATATACTCTAAGACAGGGCGGAACGGATGCTATGGTATCCTTCCCAATCGGTTATTATCCCCCATTGTCTTTACGGTTGACGAGGTTCAGGCGTTGTATTTTGCCATGCAGACGCTTAACGCCTATCAATCGACGCCTTTTCATTTGAACGTCCAAAAGCTAAAGCAAAAGTTTGAAGGCTGTATATCAGAAGAACGAATAAAAAAACTAAGGAAAATGGAATTGATTTTTCGCTTAGGGAGTTATAAAAACAAGAATGAATGTAACTGCCTGCAGGACATTCTGCACATGGCGGTCGATGAAAACGTTTGTGAAGTCCACTATACCAAGGGAGAGCAGGAGAAGCAGTATTATGCTCAGTTCTTTGATATTACCTCTGCCTATGGACAGTGGTATGCAACGGCGTATAATTTCCAGACGAAAAAGCCCCAAGTGTTCCGCTGTGATAAAATTCATTTCGTACAGTCTAGCGATAAATATATAGCAAAGCCGCTTTCTGAATTTCTTATTTCCCCGAAAGAAATGTTTCGAAATAATGATTCCATTGACTTTGAGGCTGGCGTTACTGCCAAAGGCGTGGATCTGTTCTATAAAGAGCATTATCCATCAATGGAACTGCATCAAGAGAATGGGGAATTTTATATAAGAGGTTTTTATAACAGAGGGGAAGAACAGTTTATCGCCAATTATTTTGCTAATTACGGTGAAAAGATTTTATCTATCAGCCCAGCCAGTTTGAAAAACCTGATTCTTGACCGGCTGGATGCAATAAAGAATCATTTAATTTCATTATGAAGGTTAAACAAAGTAAAGCAAAGTATCGGCCCAGACGGCCGATACTTTGCTTTTTTGACTATGGATAGTGACCCTGTTGAGCACGTATAGCGTGCGAAATATAAACCACACACTATGCGGGTGCGAGTCGCTTTCTTACATGGTGATGCCTATAAGCATTTTGTTTTATCCTACTCCAGAAAGGACGTCTGAATATGCCTTTTTATTTCTTTAAGCAGCAAATTACTTTGTTAAATAATGTAATGAGATTACATTTAAAACTAATTTATTAAACATATTGTAAAATGGTTACATGCGTGCTATAATACTAAATATAAGCGCTTATACTATAAAAAACCATACACATTGCCTATGGAGTGAAAAGGCATGAGGCAGGAAAAGGAGGTAAAACATGCAGGGAGTTTCTTTGTTGGTTGTTATTGGATTGATTCTGTATACCGTGATTGCTGTGGTTGATCAGATTTCCATTCAATGCGGATTGTATACCCCGTTGTTCGCGGCTGTGATTACCGGGGCATTATTGGGGGATTTGCCAACAGGTCTGATCGTTGGTGCGACATTGCAGCTCATGACATTGGGAGTTGCTACTTATGGAGGTGCCACGGTCCCGGATTATTTGTCAGGAGCGATTATGGGTACCGCTTATGCAATTATTTCCGGACAGGGAGCAGAATACGGAATCGGTCTGGCTATCCCCATCGGATTGCTGTTAACTCAGATGGACATTCTGGGAAGGATGACCAACTCATTCTTTCAGCATTACGCAGACCGCTGTGCGGAAAATGCGGATTACAAAGGAGTGGAGCGGGCAAATTTACTGGGACTGCTGCCCTGGGTCCTTTCCAGGGTAATTCCGGTCGCATTGGGACTGGTTTTTGGAGAGGCAGTGGTAAATGGAGTAAATGCCATTATCCCGGCCTGGTTTATGACAGGACTTAAAACCGCAGGCGCCATTCTTCCTGCAATGGGTATGGCCATACTGATGCGCTATCTGCCCATTAAAAAATACTATCCGTATTTTATCATCGGATTCGTGCTGATTGCCTTTGGAGGCGCTACGTTTACCGTTATGGCGGCCGCATTGATCGGCCTGGCACTGGCTGCTCTTCATCTTTCAAGAGTAAGGGAACGGGCGGCAGTGCAGACTTTGGATGATGAGGAGGTAGAAATCGATGGCTGATAAAAACCAGACAGGAAGCGTGAAATTGGAAAAAAGCGATATCAATAAAGTATATCTGCGTAATCTGTTTACTTTACAGTTTGGCTGGAATTACGAAAAGATGCAGGGCCTTGGATATGCCTATGTCATCATGCCGGTTTTAAAGCGGCTGTACTCCAAAGATCCTGAGAAGATGAAACGTGCACTGAAGATGCACCTGGGTTATTTTAATACCACTCCGGCAATGTCTCATCTGATCGTCGGTGCCGATATGGCGCTGGAGGAAGAGCTGGGAATTGAGGCGGAGGAGGCCATTACCGGTTTAAAGACCGGACTTATGGGACCGTTTGCAGGAGTCGGTGATACGTTGTTCATCGCCATTTACCGGGCCATCGTGTTCTCCATTGCGTCTTATATAGCAATGCAGGGGAATCCCATTGGACTTATCATACCTCTCATTGCATGTGCCGGGGTGTTATGGATACGATATAAATTCACCTGCGTCGGCTATCAGTCCGGACGAATGCTTGCAACCGGGTTTGCGGATAAAATTTCTCCTATTACAGAGGCGGCCAGCATCCTGGGACTGACTGTGGTAGGGGCACTGATCCCTTCTGTAATCAAATACCGTACGGATCTGCAGTTTACCATGGGAGAAGTAACCTTTGCCCTTCAGGATATGCTGGATAAAATCATGCCCTCCCTGCTTCCTCTTGGTATCGTAGTATTTTCATACTGGCTCCTTGGAAAGAAAAAGGTGAATTCTACAAAATTAATTTTTATTCTCATCGGTCTGGGCATGGTACTTGGCAATCTGCAATCCATGCTGACCTTTGTGGCTGGTTTATTTTAGAAAAAAGGAAGTTGAAACAGGAAAGGAAATAGTGGTATGATTGGAATCATAGTAACCGGCCATGGTGAATTTGCCTCTGGTTTAACCAGCGGGTTAAAGCTGCTGGCTGGAGAGACGGAATATTATGAAGCTGTTGATTTTAAAGCGGAGGATTCCACG
>POVV01001091.1_pt1 | contig 11347 bp, 8 predicted proteins | sample 1560271 | NCBI WGS metagenome assembly POVV01 (sample SAMN08337232, study PRJNA429181) | Bioreactor metagenome, whole genome shotgun sequencing project. | biome: cows' rumen and soil; feature: anaerobic; isolation source: anaerobic chemostat enrichment culture, galacturonate as sole carbon source...... | reverse complement strand
TAAGTCCAATGATTGATCCGCCGGCAACAAGTCCTGATGACAGGCTTACACCGTTAGAAACTTTCGCTTCCTTTTCTCTTTCATTTTTGGAATATTTCTCAACTAAGAAACGAACCAGGGCTCCTATCAAAATAATAGAAGTTGTGGATATGGGCAAATAAAACCCGATTGCAACTGTCATTACAGGGAGTCCCAGCAAAAATAAAACGATTCCCATCATAATGCCGCAGATGATCATAACCCAGGGCAGCTGACCCGACATGATTCCGGCTGTCAATGTTGCCATTAAATTCGCCTGAGGCAATGCAAACGGAACATTATCTCCAGTCATTGAGAGCTGATTGGAAAGCAATAATATGACACAGGTAACTACCACAACACCTACCACAGAAGAAATGGCAAAATATTTCTGCATTTCATTCTTGCTTCCGCCAATGATAAAAGAAACTTTTTGCGATTGGCAGTAACCGCCTGCTGCGGCGATTGCAGTAACAATAAAGGAACCGAATAACAACAGAGCCTTGTTATCATCAACGCTCTTCCAGCCTAATCCCACAAACAGTAATGTGACGATAACGATGGAAGCAATTGTCATACCGGATACAGGAAGGTTTGAAGTTCCGATGGTACCGGTTAAACGGCCGGAAACAATAACAAACATCAAAGACAGAACCATGGATAAAACAGCACCCAGTACAGCCATGGCAATGTTGCCGCCAGATACCAGAAAACCGCCGATGAAGCCTACGATGATACCTGACAGTAATATAACAGTTTCAACAGAGGATCCAGCGCCGCCGGAGCCTTTTCCCCTGGCATTCATGGTTTCCTTGATAGAATTGATAACCGTTGGAATCAGCTTTACCGCACCGATCAGACCGCCGGAAAGCATCATGCCTGCACCGATATATTTTACATAGCTGCCTGCTATGTCACCGACTCCCATAGCGTTTACGCTGACAGAAGGATTATTCCATACAGCCGGGCCGCCGCTGCCTAAAGTAGCAAAATAACCGATGAGAGGCGTAATGGCAAAGTTAGATAATATAGAACCGGCAAACATGGTCAAGGATACTTCCATCCCCACGATGAATCCAATTCCCAGCAGCAAGGGGTTCACTTCCAGCTGAAATTTCCATTTGTAAAAAGGCTCATGCACAAAGCTGATTACGTTGTTGGTGATATTTAGGAATGAGCTGGTTACCGCGGTTATTAAACCGCCTATTCCAAATCCGATTCCCATAAACTTCAGAGAATCTTTGGCGCCTTCCGAAGCAACTAAGGTTTCCGAAATAGCCATTGACTCAGGATACATTAATTTTCCATGTTCTTCCACGATCAAATAATTGTAGACCAGAGAAGCCGTACCTATACCAAATAATGCACCGCCGACACCGATCACAAGGCCTTCCAGAAATGTCACCTGGGAACCGATCAAAAGAATTGCCGGAAAAACAAATATCATACCGCTGGCAATGGATTCACCGCCGCTGGCCATTCCCTGAAGGAGGGTCTTTCCAAGAATACCTTTTTCCCTTGCAAACATGGCAATAAATACAGAACCTAATATGGAGCCCGGTATTCCGGCTGCAACTGTAAGACCTGCTTTCATGCCTGAGTAAGCAGTGGATGCTGCAAACAACGCAGACAGAGCAATACCAATGATCAATACCGCAGCATTTCCACCCGATCCGGAGTTTTTAGGGACATATGGAACGTAGTCTTTGCCGGCTATACCGCCATATGCGCCTTTAGATAATTTCTGATTCATACATAGTACTCCCTTATATTCATTATAGTTTGATCAGTCATTGACACAAATTAAAATATAAATTATCAGAGGTATTCCTGCTGCTATTTGAGGGCTTTCAACACTTCTGTCAAGTATTTCCATGTCCTCTGGGTGGATGGGATGCTTAAATGCTCTTCTGCAGTATGTACCCCTACGATTGTCGGTCCAACGGATATCATATCCATCTTTCCTTCAAACTTTTTATCAAAAATTGCGCATTCTAATCCGGCATGAATTGCGCTTATCAACGGCTTTTCGCCAAATAATTTCTCGTATAATTCTATAAACAGCAGTCTTACTTTTGAATCGGGATTATATTTCCATTCCGGGTAATCCGATTCGGCAGTCACCTTCCCGTTTGTAAGTTCGGCAATGGCAGCTACGGTATGGAAAATATTATCCTTTATCGTTCCAACAGAGCTTCTGATCGAACTGATGATTTCAATGCTTTCTTCCCCGGTCTCAACTACCCCCAGATTAAGAGAGCTCTCTACAAGGCCCTCAATATCCAAGCTAACGCTCTGGACTCCGTTTGGAATCAGGTACATAAAATTAATGATGTTATCCCTTGTGTCTTTCGACATGATTCGCTTCGGCATATTTTCTACAGGATTTAGTTCGACTTTTATATCCGGATCTGCAACTTTGAATTCATCCCTGAATATTTGTTCCAAACTGGAAATCTTCTCTTTCAGCATCGGGACAGCCTCTAAATTTACACACACAACAGCTCGTGCATCACGGGCGATGGCGTTGTGCTTGGAACCTCCCCTAATGGAGCATAAATTTAAATCTGTCTCTAAGCTTACGCTTTTCAAAAACCGGGCCATCAATTTATTGGCGTTTGCCCTGCCCGTATGTATTTCCACTCCAGAGTGGCCGCCCTTTAAGCCTGTAATATCAATGATATAAGCAGCCCTGCTGCTATCTGCATCTTCCCATGTGATGGGAATATTGATCTTGGAGGAGCATCCTCCTGCACAGCTTACCGTCAGGATTCCCTCTTCCTCTGAATCGATATTAATAAGGGTCTTTCCTAATATGTTTTTTGGATCCAGCGCATGGGCGCCATCCATTCCGGTCTCTTCAGAGGTGGTAACCAACAATTCGACAGGAGGGTGTTCCAATGTATCCGATGCCAGAACCGCTAACCCCATGGCGACCGCAATGCCGTCGTCTCCCCCCAGAGTTGTTCCGTTTGCGTAAAGCATATCTCCAACGATTTTCATTTGGATGGGGTCTGTCATGAAATCATGCATTACATCAGGCCTTTTCTCACAGACCATATCCATATGTCCCTGAATTACGACACCTGGACTTTCTTCATAGCCCTTGGAACCTGGCTTCCTGATGATCACATTCAGCGCTTTATCCTGTATGACCTCCAGATTGTGTTCCTTTGCAAAAGAAACTAGATAATCGCTGATTCTTTTTTCATTTCCTGAACCTCTCGGAATACTGTTGATTTCCTCAAAATAGTGAAACACTTCCACCGGTTCCATGTTTTCCATTGCACTGTTACCCACGGTATATTTTCTCCTTTACTAATATATTTGTCCTCCTTATGTTAAAACAGGATTACGGACAAAAAACCTAAATGTGTGTTTTTATATTAGCACAAACAAAGCCAAAATACAATAGGATTTATTGTACAATTTCACATAGCATTTCTGTGCTAAATGTTTAACTTATATTAAAATATTATATTATTTTTTAATTAATGTTCACTCTTTAGGTTATTGTTAATAAATCCACATTTGTCGTGCTGTCGAATCCTGAAGGTGCTGCCGCTATCTCCCCGACCTCTATCGGGGATTTGTTTATACGGTCAGCGAAATATGCAGAAAAAGTGCGTTTCCTGTCCGGGAAACGCACTTTTTACGTATCAGTATGAACTTTTACTCAATGGGCTTGATCCCCACATCCATGCTTCCGGACCGGAATCCTTCCAGATCCATGGTGATATAGATAAAACCCAATTCTTTTAAATAAGCAATGATCTCTCTGCTCTTCTCCACCAGATTTCCCATCGCTTCCCTGTCCGCTTCAATGCGGACAATGTCTTTATGAAGCCTCAGGCGTACATTTCCTTTCACGAGAGAGCTTACAAATTCCTCTCCTTTTCCAATAAGATTCAGGATATCATAATCAATTTCCGTACCATAGGGAAGACGGGTCGCCATACAGGGGGCGGAAGGTCTGGACGCCACAGAGATCCCATACCATGAGGCCAGCTCTTTTACCTGGGCCTTGGTAATGTGGAGCTCTGCCAGAGGGCTGATGATTCCAAGTTCTCTTAAGGCTTTGATTCCCGGACGGTAAACATGAAGGTCATCTTCGTTGGTTCCATCCATGATATAAGGGATATTCATTTCCCCCGCATAATCCTTCAAAGACTGGAACAGCTTCTTTTTGCATAAATAGCACCGGTTTACAGGATTAAAACGTATCTCCTCCTGTTCCAGCTCATTTACGGAAACCACCTTATGGATTCCCCCCAGCTCCTTTGCTACCCTGGCCGCGATTTCCAGATCACAGGAGGGATGAAGACGGCTGTCAAAAGTCACCGCACAAACGGTTTTTCCCGTCTTTCCTGCGGCATCTGCTGCTGCTTTCAGCAACAAACTGGAGTCCACTCCCCCGGAAAAAGCCAGGCAGATATCCTCTTTGGCGTACTCTGCCATCATCTGTTCCAGTCTCATTTTTATTTCCAACATGTTCTGTTCCACTATTTCTCTGCCTCCATGCGTATGATACTGTATACAGTCTGATAATCCAACCCATTTTGTCTGCAAATACTTCTTACACTTTCAAATTCCGGATAGCAGAAGGTCCTGTCTTTGTAGGTGCAGATTTTTACCTCTGCCTCCCCGAATTCCGTCACGACCTTCCTTTTTTTTCGGTCTAAAATGGTTCTGGCTACCGGGTATCTTCTGACTCCGATGGTAGTGGTTTGAATGAACAGGATATCTTCCATTCTGCTTATCTCCTCTTCCCGGCAGATCAGGCTAAGCATATAGGCTGGACGGTTCTTTTTCATGAATACAGGCGTATACCAGACATCAGCTGCTCCGGCTTCCAATAAGGATTCCATGGCAAAACCAAAGGATTCCCCGCTGCAATCGTCAATATTAGCCTCTAAAACCCACATGTTTTCTCCTGCCCCTTCTTCCTCTTCCAGAAGCAGCATGGCCCGCAGAACGTTTGCCTGTTTAAAGTCCTTTTTCCCTGCACCAAGCCCTGTCTTTAAGATCTGAAAGGAGGAAGGAAGATTTTTTCTTGTCCTAAGGGCGGCAGCTATGGCAGCTCCGGTAGGAGTCACCATCTCCCCTTCATTGTCCGTAAGACGAAGCTTCAGACCATGGGCCGACACAATGTTAGCTGTTGCCGGAACAGGAACCGGGATAACACCATGCTGGCAGCGTACGCTGCCATATCCTTCTGACAAAGGAGATACCACGATCTCATCCACGCCAAGGCTGTCCACACAAACCGCCACACCAATGATGTCCACAATGGAATCAATGGCTCCGACCTCATGAAAATGGACCTCTTCCACAGGGATTCCATGAGCCTTTGACTCCGCCTCTGCCACGATATCAAACATCCGCTTCGCCAATGCCTTTACCCTGCTGTTGGAATCCAGCCGGTCAATGATTGCGTATATATCCTGGAGATTCCGGTGAACTTGGGGATGATCATGTCCATGGTTATAGTCGTGGCTATGATCATGGTCAAGGTCGTAGTCATTACTGTGGTCATGGCTATGATCATGCTTATGCTTATGGTCATGTTCGTGATCCCACTTATGGCCATGCCCCTCATTTTCCAAATGAACATCAAAATCATAAGCTTCCAGTCCGCATTTTCTGGTCCTGCCAAAGTGAAGATGATAGCCGTCCACTCCCAGACTTTGCAGAGCCTTTGTAAAATCCTGCTTATCTGCTCCCAGATCTAAAAGAGCGCCTACTGTCATATCACCGCTGATTCCTGAGTTACATTCCAAATACAGTATTTTTCCCATCTTATTTCACCGCCAGTCGATTGATTTGTGTCGCAAGATACCCTGCCCCATATCCATTATCAATATTTACAACGGAAATTCCATTGGCGCAGGAATTGAGCATCGTAAGAAGAGCAGAGATCCCATGAAAGCTGGCTCCGTAGCCTACCGAGGTGGGAACCGCGATGACCGGGCAGTCCGCCAGTCCGGCGATCACCGTTCCCAAAGCCCCTTCCATTCCTGCCACTGCAATAATGCAGTTGGCATTCCGGATCCTGTCCCTCTGGGACAGAAGACGGTGGATTCCGGCTACTCCCACATCGTATATCCGGTCTACGTGACAGCCGAAATATTCCGCAGTCTGTGCCGCCTCCTCCGCTACCGGGATATCCGCCGTACCGCCTGTACAGACGGCCACGCATCCCTTCCTTTCTTTTTCCGTCCGCTCTGCCTTTAAGATCCTGGATATAGGATCATACTGAACCTCCGGCACAACGGATTTAACCAGTTCAAATTGTTCCTCTGAGGCTCTGGTTCCCAGCACCTCACCGTCTCTTTCATAGAATTTTCTATAAATCTCCACCAGGTATGGATCCGGCTTCCCCTGGCAAAAGACCGTCTCTCCAAAGCCGGAACGAAGCGCCCTGTGATGGTCCAGCTTTGCATAACCCAGGTCCTCATAAGGAAGATCCTTTAACAGCTGTTCTGCTTCCTGAATTTCCATTTCCCCTGATTTTACCAGGTTAAGCATATCTCTAATATCCATGATCCCGACTCCCTCCTCTTACGATGTTCCGTTTATGCTAAGAAAAACACACTCTGTGTGTTTTTCTTAGCTCATTGCCCGCGCAAATCAAGTTTTCTTGTGCATACGCGTTCTAAAAGGCCCTGGGAATGACTGACTACCAAAAGGCCGATGTTACGTCTCTCCACTTCTGCTATGAGAAAATTCCAGATCTGGCTCTGGGTGATCAAATCCAGCATGGTGCTGATCTCATCCGCAAGGAGAAACCTGGTTTTGCCACCCAGTGCCCGGGCAATGCAGAAACGCTGAAGCTCGCCTCCCGAAACCTCAGCCGGGTACCGGTTTAACCATTCCGGTTCGATACCCAGACCTTCGATCACCCGGTCTTCCACTCCATCCCCCTCCTTTAAAACCTCTTTAAGCTTAAGCCTTGGGTTTACAGAGTTTTCCGGATGCTGCCAGATCATCTGGACCGGACAATAGCCCTTGCAGGAAGAAAGGGGCTTTCCGTCTAAAAGCACCTCTCCCTGATCCGGTTTTTCATATCCGGCAAGAATTTTGCAGCAAGTAGTTTTCCCAAAACCGCTGGGAGCAATCAGCCCCAGACGTTCGCCGCTGACCATGTACATGGTCAGATTATTTAATATCTGCTTATTCCCGTTATCATATCGAAATGATATGTTTTTTGCTTCCAGCCTCACCTTATCCCTCCTCTGCTTTTACGCACCGGACCATTCCTCCAGCAAAGCCGACGTATTCCACTTCCTTTAAACACCTTGCCTCCAGGTACTCACATCTGGGGGCATAAGGGCAGCCTGAGGGGCGGTCCTTTAAATAAGGCTGTGCTCCCGGAACCGCCCGGAATCCATGTTCCGGCATCGCCCTGTAAAGGGCCTTTGAGTATGGATGGCGAAGGAGTCTTTCCTCTCTGAAATCGGCGGCAGAAGCTTCCTCAACGCTGGTACCGGCATAGAATACCACAATCCGGTCAGCGACCTCCAGTGCCAGCTCCAGGTCATGGGTGATGAGAAGCACACCGGCTCCTTCATCGGCCATTTCCCGAAAATGGGACAACACCCGCTTTGCCGCCTCCAGATGCAGGCCCGGTGTAGGTTCATCCGCTATCACCAGCTTAGGTTTTTCCATGACAGCAGTGGAAATTAAGATCCTTCTGGTCATTCCCCCTGACAGTTCAAAGGGATAAAGCTTTTCCACAGTTTCATCAAGCCCATACCGCTTAAGGGTTTTAAGGCTTTCGCTCATACTCCCCCGATCCCGTTTCCCTTTCCTGATCTGAGGCCCCGCCTTCATGAGGGGATCCAGATAAGAAACGCTTTGAGGGACCAGAACGATCTCCTTCCCCCGAAGCTGTCCCAGCCGTTTTTCCGTAAGCTTCTCCCCATAATAAGATATTTCCCCGGACCATGCCGCATTATAAGGCAGAATTCCCAGCACTCCATGGGCCAGAAGGCTTTTCCCCGAACCGCTGGAACCCACCACTGCCACCAGTTCTCCTTCTCTCACGGTCAGGCTTACGTCCTTGACAGCCAAAAGAGCGGTCCTTTTGATCCACCGTTCATATTGGGTAAATGATACTGACAGGTTTTTCACCGACAGAACCGTTTTCTTCTCTTCCAATCCATTCCTCCTACTGATGCAGGGCACCCGGGTCTATAAGCCTGCCCACCATCTCTCCAGTTAGATGAAACAGCAAAACAACAGCAACCAGAAATATTCCTGGAAACAGCGCCAGCCACCATTTCCCCATTGACAGATATTTCATGCTCTCTGACAGGATCACGCCGATGGCAGGCTGCTCTGAGGAAAGCCCGAAGCCCAGGAACGTTATGCTGGCCTCATGAAGGATGGCATGGGGAAATAACAGCACAAGCCCAACAAGAAGCTGAGGAATTAAATGTGGAGTCATATGCTTAAGCGCTGTTTCAAATCCGCCGTGACCAAGCTTACCGGCGATTTTTATGTATTGGCTCTCCTTAAGCTGAAGAACCTCTCCCCTTATCAGCCTGGCAAGGGAAGTCCAGTGGGTCAAAGAAATTCCCACCACAACGCCCTTAAAGCCCTTCCCCAAGGCAAAGGAGATCAAAACCAGCAGGAGGATATGGGGGATCCCCATGACAAGATCAATGAGCCCGACCACAAACCCATCCGCCACCTTTCCCATGGATGCTGCAAAAAGCCCCAGGAAAAAGGCAATCACTGTGCTGACCGCTGCTGTTAAAAGGCCAATGCGGATGCTCATGGAAAGACCTGTCATGGTCCTGGCAAACATATCCCGGCCCATCCAGTCCGTTCCAAAGGGATGCGAAAAGCAGGGCGGCATATTTTTTCTGGAAAAATCAGTGACAAGGGCCTCTGCCCTGTAAAGCTGTCCGGCAATGGTCACAGCTGCCAAAAGGGTGATGAAAAGCACCAGGAGGCATACCATGGACTTCCGGCCATTCCATTGTTTCATGCGGCCTTCCTCCCTTTCCTCATTCTTGGGTCCACCACGCCGTAAAGTACGTTTGCAATAAAATTTCCTGTAAATACAATAGCCGCACTGATGACCGTGATTCCCAGAAGCAAAGGAATGTCACCGCCAAGTCCGGCCGTCACAGCCGCCTGTCCCAGTCCCGGATAGGAAAATACTTCTTCCACCAAAACCGAGCCCCCAAAGATTTCGCTGACTGAAGCCAGCTGAAGGGTCAGGGCAGGCAGGAGAATGTTCCTGATTCCGTGCCGGAAGACAATCTGGCTTTTGGACTCTCCCCTTGCTCTTGCAAAGATGACATAATCACTTTCCATAACCTGGATCATCTTCTCTCTTGTATGGAGAAGGATATTGGACATTCCGGTAATGGAAAGGGTCAGGCAGGGCAGGATCCCATGCACTGCCCTATCCTTTATAGTGACCTCTGCCGCTTCCATGCCTATGGGAACGCTTAGCCCAATGGGAAGCATCTTAAGCCAGACAGCAAACACCATCAAAAGCACCAGCGCCAGCCAGAAAGCCGGAGTGCTTGCAGTCATAAGAGCATAAGCGGAGATCACCTTATCCACCGCTTTTCCCCTGTTAGCACCAGCCAGTGTTCCCAGCCATAAGCCGGCTCCTCCGGAAACCAGCCAGGAAACTGCCATCAGCCACAGGGAATTTGACAGCTTCAGTCCAATCACATGGGAAACCGGCTGGCGGTATAAAAGAGAGGTTCCCATATCCCCCTTTAGAAAATCGCCGGCCCAGGAAAGGAACCGCTCTGCCGGCGGTAAGCCGGTTCCCCAGTATTCCGAAAGCTTTGCGATCTGCTCCTGGCTCATAGAGCCAAGAGCTGCCTGGCCAATATTGGCCTTTAACGGATCAATAGGGGAAACCGATACCAGAAAAAAGGCTGCTGCGCTTACCAGAAAAAGGAGGACAGCCATCCGTATGAGCTGTTTCAGTAATAACCAAAAGACTTTCCTTTGGGGCCGACCGCTTTTCATTGTTCCCAGCTCCACTGATCCACGTTATTTACAATAGACCAGCCGTGGCCGTGGGGGTGAAGCTTCTGGTCTGCAACCTTTAAGCCATCCTTTACCCAATATAAATGATCAATATTCACAAGCCAGATCCATGGAATATCTCCGTTCTGGGTAATGCCTGTTTCTCCATCCCACTGGGCTTTTTTCCACAGCTCATAGGATTTATCCAGATCACTTTCTGCAAGAGCTTCATCCATGTACTGGTCCAGCTTTTGATTGGCATAAGGAGAATAGGCTGCAAGCCCGGTTTCCTTTATGGTATGGTAAATATTATAAAGCTCCATGGGAGTATGAGCACCCCAGCCCCAGATCAAAGGCTGTGACTGAGCTCTATCATAGGCGGTATCCCAGCTTGCACCTTCCATCTGCCCGTCGATTCCCAGCTTTTTAAGCTGATTGATGGTATCTGCCGCAATGGCCTGCCTTACCGAATCTCCTGCCGGATAAAGGAACTGGAGCTCCGCCCGTTTGCCATCCTTTACCCTGATTCCGTCGCTGCCCAGTTTCCAGCCTGCCTCATCAAGCAATGCCTCTGCCCCTTCCGGGTCGTATTCTGTCTTTGTAGAAGGCTCATACCATGGCATTTTATCACAGACGCTGTAAGCGGGACTGCCGTATCCGTTCAGTACGTTATTTATCATTTCTTCCCGGTCGATTCCAATGTTGATCGCTCTTCTGACCTTTACATCACTGGTAAAGTCATTTCCCAAAGGAATCCCCTCTTCCGATACGCTACCGGCGGGAATGGCCGGAAGGTTAAATCCACGGTTATCCACGGTTTTGCAGTCTAAAAGACCATACCCGGGTACCGTAAGGTCCGAGTAAGAAGCAGCCGTATACGCAATATCTGCCTGTCCGGACTGGACCGCCGCCAAGGCCCCATCCTCTTCCATGAAGAGGACCGTAACCCGTTTCATCTTTGGCGCTTCTCCATAATAGTCCGGATTGGCACTAAGGATCACCTGCTGTCCTCTGTCCCATTGCTTTAATATGTACCTGCCGGATCCAATGGGGTGTTCCCCATAATCCGGTCCATATGCATGTTCCGGCACGATTCCTGTCACAGCCATGGTGTATGGCCAGATGGAATAGGGATGCCTCATATGGAACTCCACGGTCGTGTCATCCACTGCCTCTGCCTTGTCAAGCATTGTGAAATCATTCACAGAACTGGTATCTCTCAAGGTATTATAAGTAAATGCCACATCCTGCCCAGTCAGCTTTTTCCCATCCGTAAAGAACACGTCATCCCGGATCTTTACGGTCCAGGTCATGCCGTCGCTGCTGA
>POVV01001090.1_pt1 | contig 11351 bp, 9 predicted proteins | sample 1560271 | NCBI WGS metagenome assembly POVV01 (sample SAMN08337232, study PRJNA429181) | Bioreactor metagenome, whole genome shotgun sequencing project. | biome: cows' rumen and soil; feature: anaerobic; isolation source: anaerobic chemostat enrichment culture, galacturonate as sole carbon source...... | reverse complement strand
GGAACGGCCGGGTTGGTTGCCATGGAAGATGTGCTTGAGGAGATTGTTGGCGATATTCAGGATGAGCATGATCAGGAAGATACGGAAATGGAACGGCTGCCTAATGGTGTTTATGAATTTGACGGCCGTATGCTGCTTGACGATGTGGCCGAAATCCTTGATATTCCCATCGAGGAACATGAGGAAGATACGATCGGAGGCTATATTTTCGGTTTACTGGGCCGCCGCCCCGAAATCGGTGATCAGCTTCTGATTGGCGAGTACCAGTTTACCGTATTGAAGACTGCCGGATTTCGCGTTGTTCGCGTTCAGGCTAAGGCGGTTGACGAAGAGCCTGATGAAGAGTCAGAAACATGAAACAATATCAGGCAACAGCTATCGTATTAGGTATCCGTAACTGGCGCGGTGCTGATAAAATCGTTACTTTATTTACTCATGAATTTGGGAAAATTAATGCACTTGCCTTTGGTTTGCGCCAGACGAAAAACCAGTTGTCAGGGTGTATCCAGTTGTTTTCTCAAATTGATGTCATGCTTGATGCCGGGAAGAATCTTGATGTGCTGCGCCAAGCCAGCCTGAAGGAATCTAACCGGGTCCTGAGAGAAGATCTGGATAGAATGGCCTATTCCGCCTTGGTCGTTGAAGTGGCGGCTGAATTATGGCCGGAGCGTGAGAGCCAGCCGGAAGTATTTGACGCGTTGTGTTCGGCCATGAGCTTGCTGTCAGAGAGGAATCCCCGTATCGCCGCAATCGCCGTATGCTGGCAGCTGTTATCTCTGGCAGGTTACCAACCGGAGTTTGCGCATTGTGTCATCTGCGGAGCCGACCAATGTCTGCTATCGGAATTTGATCCCGGGGCAGGGGGCGGAGTTTGTTCAGCGTGCCATCAGCCACAGCATATTCATTTGGGAGAGTCTTCCTGTATGCTGCTCCAACGATTGCTTGCCATGAATTTGGCAATTCCCGAACATTTTACGACTTCTGCCGGTGCCGTTAATGAAGTCGAGCAACTGCTGCTGCAATTTTTAACCCACCGGGTAGAGAAACCACTGCATTCGATTGCTTTCATCCGTTCTTTGTCGCAATTGGGTTAAAATGCAGCTCTATGGGGAAACTATAAGGAAAACTCTGCAGGGGGTATGATGATGGAAGAGATTACTTTGGAAAAATTGGATATCTTACGTGAACGGACTGGAGTCACCTATAGTGAAGCAAAATCCGCTCTTGAACGCCATGGCGGCAATGTGATTGAGGCTTTGATTGATTTGGAAGATGTAAAAAAATCGAGTTGGACGGAAGAATTTTCGGTTCGCTCAAGCGAAGTTGTCGAGAAAGTCAAAGAGTTTATCCGTGAAGGTAATGTCACAATGATACGGGTAAAACATGAAGGCAAAACCTTAGCGGAAATTCCCGTCACATTTGGCGCGATTGGCGCTGTCGTATTGCCGCAGTTGGCCGCTCTTGGCGTCTTGGTTGCCGTATTTAAGCGTTGTACGATTGAGGTTGTTAGAAAAGATGAAGCGGCAAGCTCCGAGCGGTCAGACGATAATCAGGAACAGGATTCGTCTGAACAATCTCACTCGTCGCGTTCATTATAGGTTCGCGAAAAAACTTGCTTTTACTGGATATCCAGGATACAATAGTATATAAAATAATAGGCAATGCGAGAAAGATAGTACCGCCAGGCACAGCGAGCCGGAGGCAGTGTGAGTCCGGCAAGGCGAGAACGGCGTTCTCAAGCCGCGAGAGGAAATCCGCAACCGGAGAGTAAACCTCGCCACGACAAAGAGCGGGCTGAATCAGCCAATCAGGGTGGAACCGCGGGTAAACCCCGTCCCTGTAACGTACGTTACAGGGACGGGGTTCTATATTTTACTGAAACAGAGGAGGTAAATATGCATGACATTTCAAGACATCATTCTGACACTGCAGAACTTCTGGGCTAGGCAAGATTGCATTATTCAACAACCCTATGACGTGGAGAAAGGCGCAGGCACCATGAATCCGGCGACCTTCCTGCGTTCCTTAGGACCGGAGCCCTGGAATGTGGCGTATGTAGAACCGTCCCGCCGGCCGGCCGACGGACGCTATGGCGATAATCCGAACCGTCTGTTCCAGCATCATCAGTACCAAGTGATTATGAAACCATCGCCTGCTAATATTCAGGAACTGTATCTGGAGAGTTTAGCAGAGCTTGGTATTGATCCACAAAAACATGATATTCGTTTTGTTGAAGATAATTGGGAGTCTCCTACGCTTGGCGCCTGGGGGCTGGGCTGGGAAGTTTGGCTGGACGGTATGGAGATCACCCAGTTTACCTATTTCCAACAAGTGGGCAGTATTGATGTAAAACCGGTATCTGTAGAAATTACCTATGGGCTGGAACGGTTAGCGATGTATATCCAGGGTGTGGAAAACGTATTCGATCTGGAGTGGGTTAATGGTGTTACCTATGGTGATGTGTTCCACCGCAATGAAGTGGAACAATCGACCTATAACTTTGAACTTGCCGACATTGACATGCTGTTCCATTTATTTGACATTTATGAGAAAGAAGCTGTTCGCATTGCCAACATGGGATATGTGCTGCCGGCTTATGATTATGTGTTGAAATGCTCGCATACCTTCAATCTGCTCGATGCGAGGGGCGCTATCAGTGTCAGCGAGCGTACCGCTTATATTGGCCGGGTGCGTAATCTGGCGCGAATCTGTGCACAAGGCTATATCGATCAGCGTGAAAAACTGGGTTATCCGCTGCTTAAGGGGGCGAAAGCATGACAAAGGATCTTTTATTAGAAATTGGTACAGAGGAAATACCCGCTCACTTTATGCCAGGTGTGTTGCGTCAACTGGAAGCTGCAGCCAGCGCTTTATTTGCTGAGAGCAGAATCCAGGCGGGAGCGGTTCACGCATTGGGAACGCCCCGGCGCTTGACCCTGATTGTTCGCGATATGGCAACCAGCCAAGCGGATAAACAAAGTAAAAGCAAAGGCCCTTCGGTTAAAATTGCATTTGATGCTGACGGTCAGCCGACAAAAGCGGCTGCAGGCTTTGCCCGCGGTCAGGGGATCTCAGCGGATCAGCTTATTGTCGAAGATGGTTATGTTTATGCCGTTGTAGAGGAAAAGGGCGGCCAGGTGGCTGACTTGCTGCCGGAGTTGTTGGCACAGCTGATCAGCGGCCTGAATTTTCCTAAGACCATGCGCTGGGCAGCCATGGATATCCGGTTTGTCCGTCCGGTGCATTGGCTGATTGCTTTGTTTGGCGGCGAGATAATCCCGTTCAGCTTTGGCGGTGTACATACCGATCGGTTTACTTATGGCCATCGTTTTCTTAGCCAAGGCAAAATTTTGGTCGATTCGGCTGACGATTATCTGGCAAAGCTGGCTGACCAGTTTGTCATGGTTGACCCGGAAGAGAGAAGACAGGTTATCCGCCGGCAGATTGAGGTTCTGGCTGCGGACAATGGCGGTGTGCCTGCCATTGACGAGGATCTGCTGGAAGAAGTCATTTTTCTGGTCGAGTACCCGACCGCTCTCTGCGGAGAATTTGATCCTGCTTACTTAGTTTTGCCGCCTGAGGCAATTATCACCCCTATGCGCGAGCATCAGCGCTATTTCCCTGTTCTGGGAACGGATGGCAAGCTGGCAGCCAAGTTTATCACTGTTCGCAATGGTGGCAAAGAGCATTTAGATATTGTTCGTCATGGCAATGAACGCGTATTGCGGGCTCGTTTGGCTGACGCTAAATTCTTCTATGAAGAAGATAAGAAGGCCGCGTTGGCCAGTAGAATGGATAAGCTCAAAACCATCGTGTTCCAAGAAGGATTAGGAACGCTTTATGATAAATCGATCCGTATTCAGCAGTTGTCTGAGCAGATTGCCGCTGAAATAGCTGAACCGGTGGATGCTGCTGCGGTTAGCCGGGCGGCTTACCTCGCTAAAGCTGATCTGGTGACAGGTATGGTTAATGAATTTACTGAACTGCAAGGCGTTATGGGGCGTGAATATGCGCTGCTATCCGGCGAGTCCTTAGATGTCGCCGAAGCGATATTTGAGCACTATTTACCGCGTTTTGCCGGTGATATGCTGCCAAAGAGTACTGCCGGCCGTATCATCAGCATCGCCGACAAGGTAGATAATATTACGGCAACCTTTAGCCGTGGTTTTATTCCAACCGGTTCACAGGATCCGTACGCACTGAGACGGCAAGCGCTGGGTATCGCCAATATTCTGCTGGAATCCGGACTGCATCTGTCCTTGACACGCGTATTTAACGCTGCGATGGAGCTATTGGCAGTCAATGAGGCAAAGCGTCCGGCATTGCTTAACGATATTCTCGACTTTTTCCGGATCCGGTTAAAGGGAATACTTGCCGATAAAGGCATACGCTATGATCTGATTGATGCGGTAATGACTGCTGGTATTGATGATGTTTGTAATGTCCTGGCACGGGCCAAGGCATTGGCTGATTACGCTGACGGCTCTGAACTGCTGCGGATTGTGCAGGCATTCACCCGTGTGGCTAATTTGGCTAAACATGCTGATTCTGCGGAGATTCGCCCTGAGCTATTTGCAGTCGAAGCGGAGAAGAGCTTATATGATGCACTGACACAGGCGGAGGAGCAGCTGGACACGCTGCTGCAGCGGCGTGATTATGTCGCAATTTTGCATATGATGAGCCAATTGGCTGTACCGATTGATCTATTCTTCAATTCGGTAATGGTCATGGCAGAAGATCCTGCTATTCGCGGCAATCGATTGGCACTGCTGAAAAGATTGATTCTTATAACCGAAGAATTGGCCGATTTCGGTAAGATTGTAGCCTAACTGAATGGAGGCGAAGGTGATGGAAAGTCCTGTGATCTATGCTTTGTCAGATTCCATAGGCGAAACAGCCGAAGCGGTTGCGCGTGCGGTAGCCAGTCAATTCGATACAGATATACTGGAAATTGTTCGTATTCCGTATATTCATTCTGTCAAGCAGTTGGAAAATGTAGTAGCTGATGCTGCCAAACAGCCGTCGATCATCTGTCATACGATTGTTTCGCCAGACCTTCGCCAGGCGTTGAATGAACAATCCGGTGCCGCAGGCATCATGGCCTTCGATATTATGGGACCGATGATCCAAGCGACTCAGGCGATATCAGGACTGACGCCGAAATTGACGCCAGGACTGATTCATAAGTTGGATCAGGAATATTTTCGTCGGGTAGAAGCAGTGGAATTTGCGGTTAAATATGATGATGGTAAAAACTCCGGCGGTTTGTTGAAGGCGGATATTGTGATTGTCGGTGTGTCACGGACTTCAAAAACACCGCTTAGCATGTATCTTGCGCATAAAAAATGGAAAGTTGCCAATGTCCCATTAGTTCCTGAGATACCGCCGCCGCACGAGTTGTTCCAGATACCATCTGCCCGCATCATTGGTTTAGTTATTGATCCGTATAAACTCAATGAAATCCGTGCCGAGAGGTTAAAGGTAATGGGACTGGCGCCTGATGCGAGTTATGCTGCCATCAGTCGAATCGAAGAGGAACTGGCTTTCGCTAAAGTTATCATGGAAAAGCTAAATTGCCCGGTTATTGATGTATCTAATAAGGCAATTGAAGAAACAGCAAATCAGATACTGGACCTAATTACTGAAAAAGCAGTCTAAGCATAGCGGCGGATTAAGCATAGCCCGTATCTGGAGAAGGAGGAAGCATGACCGTCAGGGAGCGAATTGAAGAGCTGGAGAAAAAAGTTCTCTCACCATATGCGGCCAAAAGCTGGAACGCGGAGCGGAACCAAGCAGAAGCAGCTTGTGAATTCCGTACTGCCTTTCAACGTGACCGTGACCGGATCATCCATAGCAAAGCGTTTCGCCGCCTCAAGCATAAAACGCAGGTATATATTTCTCCGGGCGATCATTATCGTATGCGAATGACGCACAGCCTTGAAGTGGCACAGATTTCACGGACAATTGCGCGGGGCTTGCTGCTTAATGAAGATTTAACAGAAGCTATTGCATTAGGACACGATGCCGGGCACACACCGTTTGGTCATTCAGGCGAATATGCGCTGCAAGATATTGTTGGTCATTTCCGGCACAATGAACAGAGCCTGCGGGTTGTCGACTGTTTGGAAAAGGAAGGGCGAGGCCTTAATCTGACGCTGGCGGTAAAAGATGGGATACTTAAACACACCGGCAGTCAAGAACCGGTTACCTTGGAGGGCTGTGTTGTACGCGCCGGCGACCGTATTGCGTACCTTTGCCATGATTATGATGATGGTTTGCGGGCAGGGATGCTTGGACGCGCAGACTTACCGGCCGGTGTGGGCAAGGTTCTTGGTTATCATCCCTCTGACATGATTACCGTCATGGTCGCTGACATTATCACTCAATCGGCAGGCAGCAATAGGGTGAGCATGTCGCCTGCGGTCAAGGCGGCAATGGATGAGTTTCGCGAATTTATGTTTACCAGGATATACCACTCAAAAGAGCTTGAGCAAGACCGGCAAAAGGCGAAGTATGTTATCCAAAAGCTTTATGAATACTTTCTTGCCAATCCTGCGGCTCTGCCGGCTGATTATCGTGAACGGGAGGCTTGTTGGGGCTTAAGCACCATCGTTGTTGACTATATCGCCGGTTTGACAGATCAGTATGCCATTTATTTGTTTGAACAGTTATTTATTCCGTCTACCTGGAGCATTGGACGATCTGCCGTGAAGGGGCAGATATAGCGATGTTGTGATAGGCCGCACAGCGGTCTATCTTTTTTTATGCAAAGAAATGTCAACTTGTCAAGAGGTAAAAGAGGATATTTTGCTAGTGATATTGAAATATACAATTCGACAAATAAATAACTCGATGATTATTAATGATTGGGACTGTCAAGCAGGATTAATGAGAAAACTGTAGAATAGAGTTAATTCTGGAAGAAGACTAGGTATTCCAGTTGGGTAAGGATGAATAATGAGAGATACGGTTTACGATGATTTTATTGATCGCTTGCGTTCGGAAAGCGACATTGTAGCGATTATATCTGAATATGTGCCGCTAACCAAAAAAGGACGCAACTATTGGGGCTGCTGTCCCTTCCACCGCGAAAAGACGCCATCGTTTTCCGTTACGCCGGATAAAGGTTTTTTTTATTGCTTTGGCTGCCAGGCAGGCGGTAATGTTTTCAATTTTTTGATGAAAATTGAAAATCTTGCTTTTATGGACTCTGTCAAACTCCTGGCCCGCAAAATGAACATACCTATTCCGGAAAAAACGAAATCAGAAGACGACATCCGGCGCGAACAGGAAATCGCACAATTGTATAAGGCAAACCAATTGGCTAAGGATTTTTTTCATGCTTGCTTGACCAAGACGACGTTGGGATCCGAAGCGCGTGAATATCTGGCTTCGCGTAAAATCACCCCCGAAATAATTACTCAGTTCCAATTGGGATTTGCGCCGCCTTTTTGGGATAAACTGATTCGGGCGCTTGCTAACCGCGATGTGCCTGTCGAGTGCCTAATTAAGGCAGGGCTGGCTATTTCCCGTGATCAAGGCGGGGCCTATGATCGATTCCGCAATCGTATTATGTACCCGATCATCGATTTGCATGGACAAGTAGTCGGTTTTGGCGGCCGGGTTCTGGATCAAACTCAGCCTAAGTATCTAAATAGCCCGGAAACGCCGATTTTTAATAAACGCCATGTCTTGTATGGATTAAATTTAGCCGCCCGCAGTATCAAAGAATCCAATCAGGTGGTTATTGTTGAAGGTTATATGGATATGATTTCCTGTTATGCTGCCGGGATTCACCATGTTGTTGCCTCTTTAGGTACAGCATTTACTCAGGAACAAGCAAAAAGCTTACTTCGTTTGACTAAGAATTTAATTTTTGCTTACGATAACGATGCAGCCGGACAAAATGCTACTTTGCGCGCCTTATCGATGGTTCGCTCACTGGGGGCTTCTGTTCAGGTGGTTATGCTCAAAGATGTTAAAGATCCTGATGAGTGTATCCAGCGCTACGGAGTGGATGCTTTGCTTACTCTGATCCGTGAAGCACCGCCGTTGTTGGACTATCAAATACAGACGGCCTTAGCTAATGAGGATTTGGGTACTCTTGAAGGAAAGATCAGGGCTGTTGACAAAGCCGTGAGTGCTCTCGCTTTATCCGACAATGCAGTGGAAGTCAATACATATGTGGCGCATTTGGCCCAAACGCTGGCTTTAGATGAAGCTGCCGTCCGCAGCGAGCTGCGAAAACATGTTCGCATGAATAAAAAGGATAATTTTGTAAGCCGTGGACAGAATATCAATACAGCAATGATCGACAATCGATTAAATATGGCAACAATAATGGCAGAACGGCATATTATACGGTTAATGCTTGAAGATCCGGAGCTTGGCAAAGAGATTGCTTTGCACCTTGTCGATAATGATCTGCAAGACCCCAATCGGTGTGAGATAATGAATTCGATTCTACTTGCGTATAATATGGGAAAACCGCTATCAATGGCAACGGTTGGCGCCCACCTGAGTGATTCGGCCTGTGCCGAATTATCGAATATTATCGTCATGGAAAGTGATTATAATGATGTGACGCGGACAGCGGATGACTGTGTCAGGATACTCCGGTTGGCACGGCTCAAAGAATTATATGAAAAACATCGACTGCAGTCAGATGAATACGAACGTATGGGGGATAGCCGCTTTCTGCAGGAATTAGCGGAAAGCCAGCGAATTAAAGATGAAATTATTAAATTACATCAGTGAGACAAGTCCGGGAAAAATGTGTTTGCCACGGGAGGGGGGAAATAATGTCTGATAAGAAGAACGTCCAAACCGAACATGTAACAGAACTGCTGCATAAGGGAAAGAAACGCGGTGGTGTACTTACTTATTCGGAGATCATGGACACTCTGCAAAGTGAAGATCTCTCTCCGGATGAAATAGATGATATGTACGAGATGTTTACAACCAAAGGGATTGAAATTGTTGACGAGATTCCGGACGTTGAAGACGGGGCGGATGCGCATGAAATCGAAACAGCTCCGGAGGAAGCGGACATTGATCTGAGTATTCCGGAAGGTATCAGCATTGATGACCCGGTTCGTATGTATCTCAAAGAAATCGGACGTGTATCACTGCTGACTGCTTCTGACGAAATCAAGCTGGCAAAGCGTATGTGCAAAGGAAATGAAGCGATACGCTTAGTTCAGGAACGGCAGGAACGGGTAGAAACCGGTGATGTTGAATGGCTGGTTGAGTTTCTGATTCGGCAAGCCAAAGATCGCGGTGGGATCAGTGGCCGCGAATTTCGCAATTATATTCGGCTGTCCAAATTGGAAGGCGAAGATATTGAGCGTGTAGAGGCCGGACTGCGATCCGCAAACATTGAGCCATCTGAAACCGATCCGCTTGAGGCTATGATTAATCGGGCCAAGGCGATGGGCGGATTCATTCGCGAAGGCGATGTCAGGGTCGCCTGTCATTTTTCCGAATTGAATCTGGAACAAATGATGGATGCGTTACGGGACAGCGGCATTACTGTCGAGATGGGGATTTCTGAGTTTGACTATTATGAACGTCTGGAGTTTATTAAACAGTATGTTGAACAGGAAGAACTCTTATCATTAACCCGTGATACCTCCAGCGTATATCGCAAACTGACTGAGCTTGCCAACAGCCAGGGAAGCATAGCCGGAAAAGATTTCCAACGGATTTGCCGCGAATTAACGCAAGAAGAAGTAAAATCGATGCTTCGGCTGCTCGCTGCCGATAAACTTGAAATTGTTGATTCCGTACGTCCTGCTGCCATGCAGGAAACGGACGATGCCAATGACCGCAATTTGTTTGATCGCGCGATAGAAGTCGCTTTATCATCAGGGTCGGATATTTTGTCCGGTATTCTGGAGTTTGCTGCTGTACGCTTATATAAATTAACTTCCGAGGAATTTGAAGAAGTTGCCCGCAAGGCGCAACTGCCGACCAAGGGCATTGCTGAATTAGCTAATGAGCTTGAAAAAAGTGGTGTTAACATCATTGAAGGCAGTTATCTGTCATTGGCCTGCCATCTATTGGAGGAAGTCAATGTACTGCTTAAGAACAGTGATAATCCTCCCAGTGAGGTTGTAGAAGTGATTGCCGCCTACTCGCAGAATCTGACTCCTGTTGTTCGCAGATTTAGAGAACAGGGCGATGTTGCCAAACGAGCTTTGTCTGAAGCGAATCTCCGATTGGTTGTCAGTATTGCGAAGCGATATGTCGGACGCGGCATGCTGTTTCTGGATCTGATTCAAGAAGGCAATTTAGGTCTGATTAAAGCTGTTGAGAAGTTTGATTATAATAAAGGCTATAAATTCAGCACCTATGCCACCTGGTGGATACGTCAAGCGATAACACGGGCCATTGCCGATCAGGCCCGGACTATTCGAATTCCTGTACACATGGTAGAAACAATCAATAAACTGATTCGTGTATCCCGCCAATTATTGCAGGATCTTGGCCGTGAACCGATGCCGGAGGAAGTGGCCAAAGAAATGGACATCAGCGTTGAGCGGGTTCGCGAAATTATGAAAATAGCACAGGAACCGGTTTCACTGGAAACACCGATTGGTGAAGAAGAAGATTCGCATCTGGGTGATTTTATCGAAGATCAGGATGCGCCTGCACCTGCAGAAGCCGCGTCTTTCATGTTGCTGAAAGAGCAACTGGAAGATGTGTTGAAAACCCTGACTGAGCGTGAAGAAAAGGTCCTTAGACTTCGCTTTGGTCTTGACGATGGCAGGTCGCGTACACTGGAAGAAGTGGGGCAGCATTTTGGCGTTACCCGTGAGCGTATCCGCCAGATTGAAGCAAAGGCTTTGCGTAAACTGCGCCATCCCAGCCGCAGCAAGAAGCTGAAGGACTTTCTGGAGTAGCCTGCGGTGCAGCCGTGTTATTTGCGGAAAACATAACAGAGTATCTTGACGGTAAGGGTTGATTGGGTTATAATCGATTATGTTCACGGCATTCCTCGATAGCTCAATGGTAGAGCATGCGGCTGTTAACCGCAGGGTTGTAGGTTCGAGTCCTACTCGAGGAGCCAAAATTAACAATTAGGACAGGCTTTCTTCGGAAAACCTGTTTTAGTTTCTTGCCGGGCCTATAGCTCAGCGGTAGAGCAGCCGGCTCATAACCGGCTGGTCCCTGGTTCGATCCCAGGTGGGCCCACCAATTTATCCTTATATTCGGCCCGTTGGTCAAGGGGTTAAGACACCGCCCTTTCACGGCGATAACGGGGGTTCGAATCCCCCACGGGTCACCACAGCAAAGAAAATGCAAAGCCGGCGCAAACGCTGCTTTGCATTTTTCATTTCACACTATGG
>POVV01001089.1_pt1 | contig 11354 bp, 15 predicted proteins | sample 1560271 | NCBI WGS metagenome assembly POVV01 (sample SAMN08337232, study PRJNA429181) | Bioreactor metagenome, whole genome shotgun sequencing project. | biome: cows' rumen and soil; feature: anaerobic; isolation source: anaerobic chemostat enrichment culture, galacturonate as sole carbon... | reverse complement strand
TATAGACGACCATACGGAGAATCTCAAACGTTTTGAAAAACAGGCAAAGAATATGCACTCACTTTCAAGGTATAGCCGTTCCAACCAGATTAATAAGCAGTGGATTGAAGATTACCTGAACGAGGCACATAGCTACGGACTGACTTCGGTACGCTGTCATGTCAATGTATTGGCGTGGTCGGACGATAAGGAGAAACTTACACGAATAAAGAATGATGTCGGCAGCCAACTGGCACTTATGGAATGCAAGCCAAGGCATAACACAGTAGATACACCGACATTATTCTGGGCGGGTATTCCGGGCAATCAGGGAGATTTCCCTTCGGAAGAAAGTTTCTACACCTTTATAGAACAAGCTCTCTGCTTCTTTATCGGGGAAACCAATTACAGAAATTCACCTTCACCATTTGGCATAAAGATGGTGGACAGATTAACAGGTAAACCGCTCCATGTAGATATATCGGACCTGCCGATGAAGAAGAGTATCATCACCAACAGGAACAAATTTGTATTGGGACCCAGCGGTAGCGGTAAGTCTTTTTTTATGAACCACCTCGTCAGGCAATACTGGGAGCAGGGCACGCATGTTGTTCTTGTCGATACGGGAAATTCCTACCAGGGATTATGTGAAATGATCCGCAGTAAAACCAAAGGGGAAGACGGTATTTATTTTACTTATACGGAAGAAAAACCAATATCCTTCAATCCCTTTTATACGGCTGATGGCTTGTTTGATGTAGAGAAGAAAGACAGCCTGAAAACCTTACTGCTGACCCTTTGGAAAAGTGATGATGATAAAATCACCAAGACTGAATCGGGAGAACTGGGTAGTGCAGTTGAAGAGTATATCAATCGGATTCATGCAGACAAAAGTATTGCCCCGTGCTTCAACACCTTTTATGAGTTTATGCGTGATGTTTACAAGGCAGAATTGGAAAACAGGGAAATTGAAGTTGGAAAAGAAGAATTCAACATCAATAATTTCCTGACTACCCTCCGGCAGTATTATCGGGGCGGACGCTTCGACTTCCTGCTGAACTCGGACAAGGAACTGGACTTGCTAAACAAACGGTTTATCGTTTTCGAGATTGACCAGATTAAGGAGAATCGCGAACTTTTCCCTATTGTGACCATCATTATAATGGAAGCGTTTATTTCCAAAATGCGCAGGCTGAAAGGTATCCGGAAACAATTTATTTGTGAGGAAGCATGGAAGGCTCTTTCTTCTCCAAACATGGCGGATTATTTGAAGTATCTCTACAAAACCGTTAGGAAGTTCTTTGGTGAAGCTATTGTCGTAACGCAGGAAGTCGATGATATTATTTCGTCTCCGGTGGTTAAAGATGCCATCATTAACAATTCCGATTGTAAGATACTTCTTGACCAGCGCAAGTATATGAACAAATTCGATTCTATACAGGAATTGTTAGGCCTCACCGATAAGGAGAAAGCACAGATCCTTTCCATCAATATGGCAAACAATCCGAATCGCTTCTATAAAGAAGTGTGGATAGGTCTGGGTGGGATGCAATCGGCTGTATATGCAACGGAGGTGAGTAAATGTGAATATCTCACTTATACTACCGAGGAAACCGAAAAACTGGAAGTCCTGAATCTTGCCCAAAAGCTGGGTGGGAATATGGAACTGGCTATTAAACAGTTGGCTGATAATAAATAAAGCCACTAACAATCATTATTTACTTATTAAAAATAAATTCAATATGAAAGTGAAATTTTTCATGTTGTGCATGAGCCTTGTGCTTTTCACAACCAATATAAGTGCCCAATGGGCGGTATTTGACCCAAGTAATCTTGCACAGGGGATAGTCAATACAACACGCAATGTTGTACAAACCTCAACGACAGCTTCGAATATGGTGTCGAATTTTAAGGAAACCGTAAAGATTTACGAGCAGGGTAAAAAGTATTACGATGCCCTGAAATCGGTTAACAATCTGGTGCGGGATGCCCGAAAAGTACAGAAGACTATACTTCTGGTTGGCGACATATCGGATATCTATGTTGGTAATTTCCAGAAAATGATGTCCGACCCAAATTATTCAGTTGAAGAACTTAATGCTATAGCCGACGGGTATGCCAAGCTGTTGGAACAAAGTAACGATGTTCTGAACGAACTGAAAGGTGTGGTCAATATCAGTACACTGTCATTGACCGATAAAGACCGTATGGATGTGGTGAACTATTGCTATGATTCCATCCTGAACTACCGCAATCTGACTCAATACTATACAAATAAGAATATCTCCGTATCTTACCTGAGAGCAAAGAAAAAAGGAGACACCGAGAGGGTTACGGCTTTGTATGGTAATCCGAATGAACGTTATTGGTAATCTGACCATAAAAATTTAGAATATGGATTTTACCCAGTTTCACGAAACACTAAGGATTCTTTACGCGGAGATGATGCCCAAAGTGGCAGATATGGCAGGATTGGCTAAAGGTATTGCCGGTTTGGGGGCATTGTTCTACGTCGCTTATCGTGTATGGCAGTCCCTCTCCCGTGCCGAACCGATAGATGTGTTCCCGCTCCTTCGTCCTTTTGCTATTGGATTCTGCATTATGTTTTTCCCGACTGTAGTACTTGGTACCATCAATGCCGTGATGAGTCCTTTAGTTCAGGGAACGCATAAAATGCTGGAGTCGGAAACCTTCGATATGAAAGAATTTGCCAAACAGAAAGATGAGTTAGAATACGAAATTATGCGGCGCAATCCCGAAACGGCTTATCTGGTGGACAGTGAAGTGTTCGATGCCCAATTGAAAGCACTCGGTATGACGGATGTAGGAGATAAATTAGGAATGTATATAGAAAGAGAAATGTACAATTTCAAAAAAGCGGTGCGGAATGCTTTTCGGGAGTTTCTTGAACTACTCTTTCAGGCGGCAGCATTGGTCATTGATGTACTCCGGACTTTCTTCCTGATTGTCCTCTCCATTCTCGGTCCGATTGCCTTTGCCATTTCCGTATGGGATGGTTTCGTCTCCACACTGACTCAATGGATTACCCGCTACATATCCGTATATCTCTGGCTTCCTGTCTCAGATTTGTTCAGTACTGTTCTTGCACGGTTACAATCGTTGATGCTGCAATCGGATATAGAACGAATGAAGGTCGATCCAAGCTTCTCACTGGATAATTCGGATGCCATCTTTATCCTGTTCCTGATTATCGGTATTGTAGGATACTTTACGATTCCGAGTGTTGCCGGATGGATTATCTCGGCAGGCGGAATGGGAAATTTCGGTAAGAATGTGAATCAGACAGCTACCAAAGGCGGTGCAGTAGCCGGAGGTGCTGCGGGTGCTGCCGCAGGAAATATTATGGGAAGGTTAAAAGGGCGGTGAGCCACCGCTCCCAGTTATTCTTACGTGACTGATAAGTAATGAGCCAATGTTTTAATATGCCAATTTGCCAATGGACAAATGGTTATCAGGCTCAGTAATCACCATTGGCATATCGGTACATTATTAATTATCACATTAAATAAATGGAATTCAAATCATTAAAAAATATAGAAACCAGCTTTCGTCAGCTTCGCTTCTTTGGTATCGTATTCCTCTGTATGTGTGCTGCCATAACAGGCTACAGCATATACGAAGCATACGATTATGCCGAAAAACAGCGGCAGAAAATATATGTACTGGACAATGGAAAATCGCTGATGTTAGCCCTTTCGCAGGACTTATCGCAGAACCGTCCTGTGGAGGTAAGAGAACACGTCAGGCGTTTCCACGAACTCTTCTTTACACTTTCTCCTGATAAGAGAGCGATTGAAAGCAATATGGAACGGGCACTATTGCTCTCCGATAAAACGGCTTTCAATCATTACAAAGACCTGTCGGAGAAAGGATATTATAATCGGATAATTTCCGGAAATATCAATCAGACTATTCAGATTGACAGTGTCCTGTGCAATTTGGAACGCTATCCTTATGAAGTAGCAACCTACGCCCGACAATTTATTATTCGCGAAAGCAATATCACCGAACGTAGTTTGATAACCTATTGTCGCCTGTTAAACTCCGTCCGTTCGGATAACAATCCGCATGGGTTTACTATCGAAGGTTTTGAAATCAGGGAAAATAGAGACATCCGTGTCCTTGCCCGCTAAATATGCACAGACCTATGAAAGGAAAAATAAATGAAAAATTGAAAAAATGGGGTTATGCCATTGAAGACAAGTTAAAAAGTCTTTGCGGCGAGATTACCCCCGATAAACGAATCACGTTCATTCTTATCATGCTATTGCTTTTTACAGTCGGAAGCCTATATTTCTCCATCAGCTCCATATATAACTGGGGTAAAGAAAGTGAACGAAGAAAGCAGATGCAGATTGAGCATATCCGCTCATTGGAGTTGGAAAAACAGCAGAAGCGTGAAAAGGAATTTATTGATTCGGAGATTGAAAAGAGACTCTTTGACCTGTATCAACATCAGTTGGAGCAGGATTCATTAGAACAGGAAAATTTAAAGAAACAACAATTTAAGAAGTATGGAAAAACAAATAAACCTGACCTCGGAGCAAAAGCAAAAGCTTAAGAAATATGCTGTCTTTGCACTGATTGTCATCATTTTCGCAGGCAGTATGTGGTGGATATTTGCTCCATCAGAAGCTGATAAAGCCAAAGAGAAACAAGAGCAGGGATTCAATGCCGATATTCCCGATCCGGATGGCGGTGGTCTTATCGCCAATAAGAAGGATGCTTATGAGCAGGAGCAAATGCAGGAAAGGCAGAAAGATCGGATGAAATCTCTTGAAGGGTATATCGGTATGCTGGAAGGGGAGAAAAATGGTGAACAGGTAAGTTTAGCCATGATAGAGGAAGAGGACCAACCTGTGGCAGTTAATGCTCCCGAACAGAAAGCTCCTATCAGCAATTCAGTATCCGCCTATCGGGATATAAACCGGACACTGGGTAATTTCTACGAACAACCCCGTGAAGATACTGAGAAGGAAGAAATGAAGAAAAGGCTGGAAGAACTTGAGGATAAACTGAATGAGAAGAATAATAAGCAATCGGCTATGGATGAACAACTGGCGCTGATGGAAAAGTCGTATGAACTGGCGGCAAAGTATATTCCTAAAGGAGATAATCAGTCGGACGCTGGGAGTTCAGGTTTAGGCAACAGGATTGCCGATGGCACTGTAAAAAGCAATAATAGCAATGGCAAAACCAATGTATCCCCGATACGAAGAATCCAAAACCAGACAGTTTCATCATTGGCTCAGAATATATCCAATGAAGAATTCTTCTATATGTTCGCTCAGGAGAGAAATGCAGGATTTAATACAATGGGGGGTGAAATGGGGGTGTCGACAAAGAATACTATTTCTGCTGTTATCCACGATGACCAGACAGTTATTGACGGACAGACTACCCGACTTCGCCTCACCGAACCGTTAATGGCCGGAACTATCGTGATACCGGAAAATTCCATTCTGACAGGAGTAGCCAAAATACAAGGCGAGCGATTGGACATCTTAATCTCATCTATAGAATATAGAGGTACGATTATCCCTGTTGAAATGAATATTTATGATAGCGATGGTCAGAGAGGCATTTATATTCCCGGCTCATTGGAAATGAATGCAGCCAAAGAGATTATGGCGAATATGGGAAATAGTGTCGGCACCAGTTTTACCATGACGCAAAGTGCAGGGGCGCAACTTTCTTCCGATCTGAGTAAGGGAGCCATTCAGGGTTTGTCAGCCTATATGCAGAAGAAAATAAGGCAGGTAAAGGTGCATTTGAAATCGGGATACCGTGTAATGTTGATGCCGAAAACCAACTAATAAAATCAAGTAACAATAAAAAATCAAATTAAAATGAAACAATATATAATGATATTTGCACTGATGTGCTTGCCTTTAGTAACAGTGCATGCACAAAACGAAGTATATGTACCGGTAATAAACCAAACACCGGAAGAAATGCAGGATGATTTGCATCAGGTATTAAAACCAACTTATGGGGATTATTACGAAGGACTGACCAAAAAGATAACCTTCGATCGGATGATTCCGCCATACGGATTGGAAGTAACTTTTGATAAAACAGTCCATGTTATTTTTCCTGCTGCTATCCGTTATGTGGACTTAGGTTCCAATAACATCATTGCGGGAAAAGCCGGAACTACGGAAAATATCCTTCGGGTAAAAGCATCTGTCCGAAGTTTTGAAACAGAAACTAATCTGGCGGTAATCACAGAAGAAGGAAGTTACTATACCTTCAATGTAAAATATGCCGATGAACCGGAAAAGCTCAATATCGAAATGAAGGACTTTATGCACGATGGGATTGCAACCAATCGTCCGAATAATAGCATGGATATATACCTTCAGGAATTGGGAAGTGAATCACCCCGTATTGTTTACCTGATAAACCGTGCGATTTATACAACCGATAAGCGGAAAGTAAAGCATGTTGGCTCCAAACGTTTCGGCATTCAGTATCTATTGAAAGGTGTCTATTCCCATAATAATTTATTGTACCTGCATACTTCCATTAAAAACTCATCCAATGTTCCTTTTGATATTGATTTTATCAGGATGAAAATTGTAGATAAGAAAGTAGCAAAGCAAACAGCTATTCAGGAGACGGTGATTTATCCGCTTCGTGCATATAACTTCATTACGACAGTTGGAGGAGGTAAAACAGAACGGACTGTTTTTGCTATCGATAAGATAACTATCCCGAACGATAAGCATCTGGTTATTGAACTATTCGAAAAGAATGGAGGGCGAAACCAGTCTTTCGTCATTGAAAATGCAGATTTGCTACGGGCTGAAAAGATTAACGAATTAAAGATTAAGTAAGATGCAGAGAGTAATATTAGTTATAGCATTAATCTTTTCATTGAGCCTGCTGGTGGTACAGCAGGCTCATGCCCAACGGTATCTGCCAGGACAGAAAGGGATTCAGGTAACGGGCGGTTTTGTAGATGGTTTCACATTCGAGCGGAAAGACGGAGAAGCGTTCTATGGTGGATTGGCTTTATCTACCTATACTAAGAACGGCAACCGCTGGGTATTCGGTGGGGAATATCTGCAAAAGAATCACGAGTACAAAGATATATACCTACCTGTGTCACAGGTAACAGCAGAAGGCGGGTATTACCTGAACTTTCTGTCTGACCGAAGTAAGACTTTATTCTTTTCAGTAGGACTCTCGGCTGTGGCAGGATATGAAACAATCAACTGGGGTGAAGAACTTCTGTTTGATGGAGCGACCATTACCAGCGAAGATAATTTCCTGTATGGTGGTGCTGTATCTTTTGAGATTGAAACATTCTTATCGGATAGGTTTGCTTTGCTTATCAATGCAAGGGAGCGGATACTGTTTGGTTCGGAAGTCAATAAATTCCACACACAAATAGGAATAGGTTTTAAGGTAATTATAAATTAAGAGTGATGAAAGAGAATGATGAGTGGTACACACCTAAAGAGATTATTCAATCGTTAGGTGTATTTGATCTGGACCCGGCAACATCTATTGAGGCTTATAAGTTAAACCAATCGGCAAAGAAAATATATACAATAAAGGAGAATGGATTAAAACAGGAGTGGAAAGGTAGAGTGTGGCTCAATCCTCCGTATTCCAATCCCTTAATTCAGCAGTTCCTTATGAAAATGGCTGAACATAATAATGGTATAGCATTGGTATTTGCCAAGATTGAAGCCAAATGGTTCCATGATATTGTACTCCAATATGCAACAGCTATTAAGTTCCTGTATAACCGTATCCGATTCTATAAGCCTGACGGTACTCAGGGTATGCAGCCAAGGAACGGTTCTATGCTGATTGCTTATGGCAAGCAAAATGCTGAAATGCTAATGAATAATACCCTAAAAGGAAAATTCCTGTTTTTATAAACTAATCTCATAAGTTCAAAAATGAAAAAAATTGCATCATATATAATTTTTACGCTATTGCTGGCTGCAATAGCGTGTGCCTGTAGCGACGATATTGATATTCGCCAGGCTTATGAATTCAAAGTTACTCACTTGCCTGTGCCGAAAAGGTTGAAAGTTGGTGAGGTTGCTGAGATACGTTGTCAGTTAGAACGCTCGGGCATGTATGAAAATACCCGGTACTACCTTCGGTTCTTTCAGCCTGATGGGCGAGGGAGTTTAAGTATTGATGATGGCAGGGTATTCCTTCCTAATGATAGTTATGAGCTGACTAAAGAATCCTTTCGACTGTATTATGAGTCTGCATCGGAAGAACAGGCGGTGATTGATATTGTGTTTTTCGATTCGTTTGGGTATGAATATCCTTTGTCATTCAGTTTTAACAATGACAATTCAGAAGAGGAAGAAGTATGATGACAATGATGGTGATATCGTATATCATTACATGGGTAAGTATGATTTATTCGTATGTGACGGCGCCGAGTGAGGAAGATCTACTGAGAAAAAAGATGGAGTAAACAAAATGTTAAAAAAGTCGGATGATTTCTTTGTCCGACTTTTTGTTATTCGTATTTTTGTTTCTTCTTATTCTCAATTAAGCACCTGATTATCCATATGAATTGCTATAATCACCCAACACAAACGGCTGTCTCACAATGTACTGATTGCGGAAAAGGTCTTTGCTCTCAATGTACCTCAATGTATTCTATTCCGATATGTAATACCTGCAATAAACAAAGAGTAGGTAAGGAGAAACGGGCTATAATAAAAAGCTGGTTACTTACATTGGTTATGGGCATTGTTGTTATGTTCATACTGGGTATTTTTTTATTCACTCCCGGAGCAGAGTATAAATTTCGCTATTTTGGTTATCCAATGCTATTATGGATTAGTTTCGGAATAGTTCCGGGATGGCGTGCGTTAAATAGAATTACTCCTAACATTTTTCTGGTTCTTCCGCTATTGGGATGGGTTTTATACTTTGTCGTTAAGTTCTTATTAGCCATTGCCATTGGTTGGATAGTCTTACCATTTAAGTTGATTAAAGATGTAACCCGATTTATAAGGTTGCAAAAAAGAGAAGCCTGATTCAGAATATTGTTTCCATATACAAAGAACCATTCCAAACTTGAATATATCTATCTTAAGATTGTGAATGATGGATAGATACTTCTTCCTACTTCGATTTATAAAACATAAAGCACGTTATCCCATCTATCCTTTTTATTGACATGTAGCACTGGTTTATCTTCCAACAATATCCCAGATAGTCATATATATAGTTCACTTTCAGGTATTCGATATAATTTATGACATCATTATGCTCATCGAAAAAAAGATAAGCAGCATTACATATTTCAAGGTCATCGAATGTGCATGACAACGTAACTTTTTCCGCATTAAACCGGACTTCCATTACATTTTCGGCTTCCATACTTTTGGGATTTTCAATATGCTTTAAAGGGTTATCCGGAAAAGTATATTTTATATCCCGAAAGGAAGTGTTTAAAACAGAAGTAGCGCAACTGGTGAGTTTTGAGAAATTAGCATCGTTCATCATTAACTTAAATTTTTAGGGTTTTACGGATGATAAGAACCTGCATCTTTACTGACTGATATTATTAATCCGTTTTCGGTTACGGTAATATTAATCGGACTCCCAACCTGAAAGCCGGCATCCATAAGCCATTTGCCACGCAGACGGATATAAGGGACTTCACAACTGCCCGAATACTTCCGTTGCTGAATATGGCTGTAAACTGTTATCTTACGAGTCTTATCTTCCTTCGTTGTTTTCATGGTACAAAAAAACGAACAAGTGTAGAAGTGACCTATCAGATTGAGTGATATTATATTGAGAATTAGATTAATATTATCAGTGCGATAACCTGATAAAATATTAAGGGCTTAATAAATATTAATCACTTTAATTTGCTATTTTTGCATAACAAAATCATATTTAGCTAATTTATGGAAGCAACAGCAGTCAAGAAGAGCAATCATGGTGCCAATGTCCGTCGTTGGAGAGAATGGCGTGGCATTAATCAGGATGTACTTGCAGAAAAGATCGGAGTATCTCAGGCAACTCTTTGTGGATACGAAAAGAAAGAAAAACTGGAAAGCGATGTATTGGAGAAATTAGCTAAAGCACTGGATATTCCTATTGAGGCAATAACTGAGGTGAACAATGAAAATCCAATAAATATATTTTCCGGCACATTTTCTGATTTTAAAGATAATGCCGCAATCTTTAATTCATATCCTACTTTCAATCCGATTGATAAAGTTGCTGAACTTTATGAACGTCTTTTAAAGGCAGAAAAGGAGAAGGTTGAGTTGTTGCAAGAAGCTTTGAGAGATAAGAAATAAATCTTTGCTGCATCCAAAATATATTTTTACTGCACTGGAAATATATTTTCGCTGCATCAGAAATATAATCAAATAAAACCGGACATATTTAGGATATGATCCGGTTTCTTTTTTGCTGAAAACTTTTCAATTAAAAAATTCTTCTGCATCATTTTTCAAGTTATCTGTATGGTTTTCCAAAATGAACTGCATGATTTTTTGCACCCTTTTACCTGAGGGCAGCATTGAAGTCTGTTCCCTCAATGCTGTTTCCTATGATGTCTTTGATTGTTTTCATGCTTTATTGGTTTTGATTCAAAAACATACCATGTGTCACGATAATTATTGCCCAGTAGGTTAAATACGCCTGTCAGTCCGCTATCTTGGGCGAATCGTTTGGCTTCTGATATGGTTGGAAACTCGCCCAGTTTCCGAAAGCCTAAGAATAATATGTACATACCTCAGATTATTTCGTTAATTGTTGATTCAATATTTCCCGATAACCATTCTTTAACGTGAACCATGTTGTACTCGGATGTTATGATTGCCGTATAGTCATCAAGCTGTGTAAAACGAGTACTTTCGTAGCTGTCAATCCACTCTTTGAGGTTTACTACGCCCCAATTTTTATATCCGTCTGCAAACATCTTGTTTATTTCTTCAATGCTCCGAAGAAACTCTACCTTAATAGTTTTATAGTTGTCGTCTATAACTTCGAGGTGGCGGAGTGATCCGAAATCATCATGCAGGCGGGCGAATGACCAGCCTGTCTGATATAATCCGTTTCCCCACTGGTGGGACTTGTCATAACGGACAAATACCTCTGCGGTATTTTCGTCTAACTTAATATCTTCGATAGTTCCTGTTACCACCAGTCCGCTGAATACGCATTTACCGCGTTTGCCTATTATGCTCTCGTTTACTTCTTTTGCTTTCATTGTTATTGATTTTACTTATTATTAAATGAATGATAATTCTAATTGTACAGGCTTGCGTCCTGTAATCTCGTCAAATAGGGATTTGGCCTGCTTGAGTACGTTTATGGCAAATCTGTCGGTCTTACTGCTGTCT
>POVV01001088.1_pt1 | contig 11362 bp, 9 predicted proteins | sample 1560271 | NCBI WGS metagenome assembly POVV01 (sample SAMN08337232, study PRJNA429181) | Bioreactor metagenome, whole genome shotgun sequencing project. | biome: cows' rumen and soil; feature: anaerobic; isolation source: anaerobic chemostat enrichment culture, galacturonate as sole carbon source...... | reverse complement strand
GGTAATTCTCCCAGCCAGAGGAGCTGAATATTGGGATGGGAGGATGACACATAATCCTCAAATTACAAAATGTGGAGATACATACGTATTGTATTATACAGGTTCTACCCATCCATTTCCGGATTTAAAGGAGGGTGAACGGCTGGTCCACAACGACTGTCGTACGATTGCAGCCCGTGGGAATAAAAGAGTCGGAATCGCAACCGCAAAAAACATTTTTGGACCATGGACACGTTATGATAGCCCGATACTTCCAACCAGGCCAGGACATTTTGACAATTTCCTGACTTCGAATCCGGCACCGTGCATAGAATCAGATGGCTCGGTCGTTCTGTTGTTTAAAGCGAGGTCATATAAATCAATGCCATATACAGGAGATACGTATGGACAGATGACAATTGGAGTGGCAATGGCAAAGGAAGTTTCCGGACCATATCATGTGATGCAGGAAAAACCGTTATTTGTGGATGAATCCATAGAGATTGAGGACCCGTTTATCTGGAAAGAAGGTTCTTGCTATCAGATGATTGCAAAAGACATGTATGGAAACATATGCGGAGAAAAATATGGAGGCGTCCATGGCTATTCTAAGAATGGACTTGAATGGACTCTTAATATGGGAGAACGGATCTATTCCCGTCAGGTGTTATGGGATGATGGAAAAGTACGCCAGATGGGTAATTTAGATCGGCCTTTTATCTTATTTGAAAACGGTAAGGCGACCCATATGTTCTTTGCAACGAGTGATGGGACAGAAAGCTTTTTTGATGCGGAAAATACCTGGAATATGGTGATCCCATTAAAACAAGATTAAAATATTTATTCTGCCTTTAAAAAGGCTTTCATAGAAAGGAGCAATTAAAATGGAAGATTTTATGGATTTATGCCTTCGCAGGCAAAGCTGCAGAAATTTTAAAGACCAGTCAATAGAACATGAAAAGCTGGTTAAATGTGTTGAGGCGGCCCACCTGGCACCTTCCGGCTGTAATGGTCAGCCATGGAGTTTTGTGGTAGTCGAGAATCCGGAACTTATGGAAAAGGTAGCAGAAACTGCACAGCAGCTGGGGAATGGATTTGCTTCTAAAGCACGGGCGTTCTTTGTTGTGGTTGAAGAACACGCAAATTTGATGCCTCATGTAAAAAGCCTTGTAGACAGCCAGTATTTTGCTCCCGGGGATATTGGAGCGGCAATGGCTTATCTTTGCCTGGAAGCCGAATCCCAGGGAATCGGAACCTGCATATTGGGAATGTTTGATAGAGAAAAAGTTGCTGAGCTGTTAGATATCCCGTTGGAAAAGCATATCTGCGGGTTAATTGCAGCTGGATATCCCGTTGATCAGACGGTACGGAAGAAATCCCGCAAACCAATGGATGAAATTGTCCGTTTTGTTTAAGCATCTAATTCCAAAAGTCAGTATTTTGCCTATGGCATTGTACTGACTTTTTTTGCCTGCACGAAGATGATGTGTGAGACAGGAGGGATTTTTCAGTATCAGATTTTCTTAACCTCTTCTTTATACATATTTCTTTTATAATTAATACAAATAAATAAATTAATGATAAAAAAGGAGAAAACTATGTTAGAAAATTGTACTTTTACAATCAATTCCCCAAGAAAGATGATTATTTCTTATCTTTCAAAGCCATTGAATATAAAATATTTAAAGAAAACCGAATTCTAGATATAAATGTTAATTTTAATGGGCGCACAATCGTGTAATAATACAAACAATTAGGAGATGATCGTTATTAATTATATTACTAACATAATAAGCAATTTAACTCTACCGGATATAATAATGATAATTTTGGCGCTTGCCCTTGCATATATGGCGGTTGAAAAAAGATATGAGCCTCTGCTTCTTCTTCCATTGGCATTTGGAATGCTTATTGCTAATTTATCCAATGCGGGTCTGTCCTCTTATGATGAAGGCGGACTGATTTATTATTTATATAAGGGCATTGAGCTTGGGATTTATCCTCCCATGATTTTTATCTGCATTGGTGCAATGACAGATTTCAGTCCCTTAATATCAGCACCTAAGACAGCATTGATTGGTCTTGGAGGTCAGGTTGGTATTTTTGCGGCGATGTTTGGAGCACTAGGTTTAGGACATGTAATTTCCTGTTTTGTCCCCGGCTTTGTAAACTTCACCATGCAGGAAGCAGCAGCCATCGGAGTAATAGGAAGTTCAGACGGTCCGACTTCTATTTATATCACAAAGCAGCTGGCAAGTCATCTGCTTCCCACAATCACGATCGCAGCGTATTCCTATATGGCTTTAGTTCCTCTTATCCAGCCGCCGATCATGAGAGCACTCACCACTCAAAAAGAAAGAATGGTAATTATGCCTATTCCGAAAGAGGTGTCCAGGAGAAAGAGAATTCTATTTCCTATTGTATCTACTTTGTTAGTTTTAATCTTCGTACCCTCCGCTGCTACATTGATATCAATGCTGATGCTTGGTAATCTTATCAGAGAGAGCGGTGTGGCAGAAAGGTTAGTCAGAATGCTTGAGGGTGATTTACTGAATCTTCTTACCTTATTAATTGGTTTATCCATTGGAGGAAGTGCGACCGCTGAGAGGGTATTAAATATTAAAACAGTTTTTATTATTATCTTAGGCCTTTTTGCATTTATCATGGGGACCGCAGGTGGAGTACTGGTAGCTAAAATTTTATGCAAATTGACGGGAGGAAAAGTAAATCCCCTCATTGGAAATGCAGGAGTTTCTGCGATGCCAATGGCTGCCAGAATATCTCAAAGATTAGGTCACGAATACGATCCTACAAACCATCTTTTAATGCATGCAATGGGACCTATTGTTGCAAGTACCATAGGTTCAGCAATTATAGCAGGAATTTTTATTTCCATGTTCGGATAATAAATTAATGATAGCTAAAACAGCTAAAACAATGGTATAATAGTCATATAAGTTAGAAAATCTTTTTAATTATAAATAACATATGAAAAAGTGTAGGGTGACTTAAAGTGAATAAGAAAAGGGCTAAAAATATTATTTTCTCTTTCTGCATTCTTTGCGGTACATTACTTATCTGCGAAATTCTTTACCGTAATAATTTCGGATATCAGAATATAAATATTGTTATGGCTATGGCAATATTTATTATTACAGCTGTTACAGAAGGATATATTTATGGAGTATCATCAGCAGTTATAGGGGTATTTACTTATGATTTTCTCATAACTTCTCCAAGATTTGGTTTTAGTTTTACTGTGAACTTTCCGGTAACTCTTATTGTACTGCTGCTAGTCGTTCTAACCAGCAGCATTATTACTACCAGCATTAAGAAACAGGCAGAACAAGCCAGGCAGAAGTGCCAGCATGCTGAATTGTTATATAGTATTAACCGGAATCTTCTTTCTACAAGGGATCTTGACACGATTATAAGGTACTCGATGGATTACTTAAAGGATGAGTTAATGCATTCTGTAGCTTTTTTTGAAGATATCAAGCCATATGGAAAGCTGACTCCTTACTTCCAATATGAAGAAGAAGATGTTGGGATTGAATTTTTTAAGAAAGATGAAGTATTTAACTTCGTAAGGCTTGCCGCGGATAAGCAGAAGACTTTGGAGGATAAAGACTATGGCTATTATTTGCCTATAATAACTCAGAACATTACTTATGGAGTATTTGTTTTTTCTTTTAAAGAGAAGGATTTGAACAAGAAGCAAAAGATGTTTCTGGAATTAATTGCGGAGCAAACAGCTCAGGCACTTAGAATGTACCGGCTTATCTCAGAACAGCAAGAAACTAAGGTAATGATGGAAACGGAAAAAGTAAAGAACAGCTTTTTAAGAAGTATATCCCACGATTTAAGAACTCCGCTTACCGGTATTATAGGTGCCAGCTCTACTTTACTGGAAGAGGGGGATAAAGTTCCTTATGAAGTACGGGCCAAACTGGTAGAGGGGATACAAAATGATTCCCAATGGCTTTTAAATATGATTGAAAACATATTGTCCATTACAAAGATTCAGAATAATGATATGGTCATTGATAAATCCGAAGAAATCGTAGAAGAGGTGATAGAAGGGGCTGTCTTAACTTTTCACAAGCGCTTTCCAAATACCAAAATCACGATTTATCAGCCTGATAATGTAATTTTACTTCCCATGGATATTATGCTGATCTCTCAAGTCCTCACTAATATTCTGGAAAACACACAAAGACATGCCGGGGGCCGGAGATCAGATGTGACGTTAGAGGTAAAAGAAGAGGATGATTTTGTGCGTTTTATCATAACAGATACAGGTCCTGGAATAGATCCAAAGATTCTTCCTATGCTATTTAACTTTACGATTACGCAGGAGAACCCATATAAAGATTCAAGACGAAATTTGGGAATCGGGCTCTCCATTTGTAAAACCATAATCAGAGCCCATGGAGGAGAAATACATGCAAATAATCGGCCGGAGGGCGGAGCACAATTTGTGTTTACGTTACCCCTTGGCGATTAGGTATGATTTTAAAAGATTGTTTGCGCCTGCGGATCAAAGGATACAGTTTATAGAAAGGTGTTGCTATGGAAAACAAACACGTTATTATGATAGTAGAGGATGAAGACGCAATCATCGAATTTATTTCTGTAAAATTGGAATTACAGGGCTATAGGGTATTGAAAGCCGTCAATGGGCAAGAAGCTATATCCTTTGCCTCATCCCATTGCCCGGATTTAATTTTGTTGGATTTGGGACTGCCGGATATGGATGGTATGGAAGTACTTAAGTCTATCAGAAGCTGGAGTATGGTTCCTGTGATTATTATATCGGCAAGGAATGATGAGAAGTGCATTGTATCGGCTCTCGACAGCGGTGCAGATGACTATATTACAAAACCTTTCAACAATGCGATTCTAGTGGCAAGAATCGGAACTGCTCTGCGAAGAGGGCATATATCGAAAATAAAGAACAGCATATTGAATCAGCCATTTCATTCGGCGGATTTATATATTGATTATGATAAGAGAGTCGTTACGGTAGCTGGAGAAGCGGTACATTTAACCCCTATTGAATACCGGATTATTGTCCTTCTCTCTTTGAATGCAGGCACTGTATTGACACATGAGTTTCTATGCCGTGAACTTTGGGGGCCTTATGTGAACAAAAGCAAGGCCCTTCGGGTAAATGTTGCAAACTTAAGAAGGAAAATTGAAAAAGATACGGCGAATCCTCAATACATCATAACAGAAATGGGAGTGGGATATAGATTGTTGGAAGCGATAGAATAGCCGAAAGAGTTTGTAAAAGAACATAAAAAGTTAAAAAAGTAATTGCCGGCCATTTCATGATTTTATCTGCATAGTTTCCGGGGAAATACAAAAACTATCGACAGATAGGAGGTATCATTATGGCAAAAGCAGGTATGAGAAGACCGAGTCCTTATGATTCAAACAATCATGGAACGGAGAATCATGAGAAAATGCATCGACCCAAAAATGAGCAGGCCCATGTGCCGGAAATCCAGGGTGCTGCGAAAAATGGAAATGACAAAGCCGGTCCGGTCAATGCTCCAAACTGGGCCAGAGACGATTACAAAACGGGAAATAAGCATGACGGTGTTTCATAAAGAGGGTGCCGCTTCGCAGCTGTGGATCAGCTATGAAGCGGCACCCCGCTTATTATGGCTGTTTCGTCCTATGCAAAAGCACAGCGCCAAATGCCATGATAACAAAAAACACAATCAAATATGCGATTGCAGCAATTCCGTGGGCAAGCCAGGCGGCAGCAATCATAAATATACAGCCTGCAAGGGATATGCAGGGCATAAGGATCCGGTTGAAAAAATTAAGCTCTTTTCCTTTTTTCATGAACATAATAAAAATAGGAATGTACAGGGCGTAAATTGTGATAATGGGTAATTCTGAAGAATCAAAGCTGAAGAACCCAAACCAGTTGTCGGTTAAGTTTGCCCCATAAAAATAAAATAACCAGAGGCTGCAAAGAAATAACCCCATAATTGCGGAATTAACAGGCATATTAGTCGCTGGATCCACCTGGCAGAAAACTCTGGGCTTAGGACCAAGACCCCTTGCAGCGATAGAATAAATTCCCCGTGTGCAGCCAAGCATCAGCCCGTTTAAGGTCCCCAGGCATGAAATGATGACGAATACAAATAAAAGGGAACCGCCTGCCGAGGTGAAAACTGTTTGGAATGCCAGCTTGGCACCGGTTTCACCACCAGCCATCATCACCTCATTTTTAATCGTTCCGGCTAAACCGATATAATACAGGATGTAAACAGTCATAGTAATAAAAGTACCTGCAATCAAAGCCAAAGGAAGATTTTTCTTTGCATTTTTTAATTCTGCGTTAATACAGGTTGCAATGATCCAGCCTTCGTAGGCAAAGCTTGCTGCGACAACAGCCGTAAATAATCCGTTGGTGGTGCTTTGGGACACGTAGTGGGTGAAATTATATATCGTCATACCGCTTCGAAGTCCTGCAAACGTTCCGACAACTGCCATTAAGAAGAGGGGAATCAGTTTGATAACCGTAGTGCTTACCTGGAATTTTCCTGCGAGAACAGGAGACAAAGCATTCATTGTAAAGCTTGAAACCAGATAAAGGCAGGCTATGGTCATACATTCTCCGCCTGTGATGGAAAAGCCAAAGATTACGCAGGTATACCTGGCGGAGACCCATGCAAGCACCGAGGTAATTGTGGGATAATAAATTGCTGCCATAAACCAGCCGACATAATAGGCATACTTTTTCCCCATGGTTGCTTCTGCGTAATCTACCACACCATTGATAAACTGATATTTGGTAGCCATAACAGAAAACGTGTAAGCACAGGAAATCATTATGATACCTCCGATTACCCACGCCAGGATGCCTTCCTTTAAATTACCGCCGGTTGCCGTAAGGATCTTTTCCGCCTTAAAAAACACACCGCTTCCGATGACAATGCCTACAACCATTGCAATAGCTGTAAAAAGGCCATATTTCTTTTCTAATTTCGGTTCCATAGTTTAACCAGTCCTATCATTCCATAGGATTCCTTTTTTAAATTATTCTTTCATCATCAAAGAAAATAATTGCCATGCAACCAAATTTGATAATATTACGGCTCTATTTATTAATGAGGAAACTTTTTTTATTTTATCATAAAATTCGATATAAAACAGCAATATTTTTCCTGTTTGAAGTTTATTTTTCGTTAAGATAATAATTTTCCAATAATGGAAAATATAGGTACAAAAGAATGGCCGGGATTGACAGTGTTACCGGAAATAATGTATGATAAATATCAAATATGGGGGAAGTCTTTGAGCGCCTGAGGCGCAAAAAAGAGTAAAAGGAGTGAGGGTCATGGCAAAAATTAAGGAGTATACTCTGGAAAATATCAAAGAGATCTGTGAGTTTGGCAAGGCGATCTCGTCACCTGTCCGGCTGGAGATCATAAAGCTGTTATATCAGGACAATTATTCAATCAGCCAGATCGCGGAAGCTCTTGATCTTCCCCAGTCCAGCGCTGCTTTCCATTTGAAGCTTCTTGAGGCGGCGGATCTGATCCGTATGGAAGAACAGCCGGGGAGTCATGGGACCATGAAGGTATGCAGCAGGAAACAGGATTATGCCAATCTCTGCTTTCTGCCCAGAAGCAGTCAGATCAATGAGGTATTAAGCGTCGAAATGCCGGTGGGCGCATTTGTGGACTGCAGTATTTCTCCTACCTGCGGCTTATATACTCCTTCTGGAGTGGTGGGAATGGAGGATAAGATATACAGCTTTTATCTGCCGGAACGAATGGAGGCAGGTCTCTTGTGGACCTCCAAAGGCCATGTAGAATACCGGTTCCCCAATCTGCTTCCTTCAGGGAAACGGCCCGTGCGGCTGTCCTTCTCCATGGAGATATGCTCGGAAGCGCCTGGGTATGCAGAGGAATGGAAGTCCGATATCACCATGTGGATAAACGGTGTGGAGTGCGCCACCTGGTGCTGTCCCGGGGACTTCGGGTCCAGAAGGGGGAGGTTTACTCCCTCCCTATGGCCCAATGGTTCTACCCAATACGGTCTTTTAGTAAAATGGGAGATCAAGGGAGACGGAAGCTATATAAATGGAGAGCGGGCCTCCAAAGTCAGAATCAATGACATCGGACTGTCAGAGAATGCTTTTATCGGCATGACCATCGGGAATCGCAAGGGTGCAAAGTATGAGGGCGGCTTTAATCTTTTTGGTAAGACCTTCGGTGATTATGCCCAGGATATTATTATGGAAATCGAATATTGATGATATATGGGGATAGATAAAACAACTGCTTGGAAAATATGCATATTTTCCGGGCGGTTGTTTTTTCGTTGCCTTGCGCATGGGAGAAGAAAAGGTTGTATTATAACAGGGATTCTATTTTTCTAAATGATAGAAATAAATGATAAAACAGCAATGCTGTTGTAAATAGATAAAATATACAAAATATTAAACAAAATAGAGAATAATATATTGACTAACACAACAAAAAGGTGTATGGTTGATTTATTGAAACAGTAATACTGTTATTAGCCCAGCTTTTATTGGACAAAAAACGACAGGCTGTTTTATGGTTTGCGAGGTAACTAAACAAGACAAGGAGGTAATTATGAGAAAGGGCAAAAAATGGATGGCTGCATTAGGTGCAGCGGCACTGGTTATGGCGGCAATGTCAGGATGCGGAAGCAGCGCATCATCGCAGACAACTGCGGGGACCCAGTCGGCACCGGGGACCCAGGAGAGCAAGGAAACTTCAGGTGGAGAAACGTCAGCAGCAGCGGCGGAAGAAACAGAGAATGTTAATGACGACGGAACGGTCAACAATCCGGAGCAGGTGGCAGTGGATGCCAACAAGCTGGTCATGTGGTCTCTGTTCAGCGGCGGTGACGGCGGTTTCATGACCAAGATGATTGAGGAGTACAACGGCACGAGCCCGACAAAACAGGTACAGTCCATCATGCTGGTATGGGCGGATTATTATACAAAGCTCCAGACAGCCGTTGCTGCAGGAAAAGGGCCGGATATCGGCATTTCCCACGCATCCTCTCTTCCTCAGCTGGTGGAAGACGGTGTGGTACAGCCGATCACTTCCTATCTTGACGAGCTGGGGATTGATTTAAGCCAGAATTATTCACAGGCTTCCATTGATGCCGTAACTTTTGACGGAGAAGTCTATGCGGTACCTTTGGACACTCATGCAGAGATCATGTATTTCAACAAAGAGATATTGGATAAGGCCGGTGTGACCTTAAATGCGGCAGGAGCCGTTGATATTAAGAACGTGGATGACTTCTATGCCGTTTGTGATAAGATCAAGGCCGTGATTCCGGAAGATGGCACCACCATCGCCGTTACCAATAATGGAGACGATCCGTACCGTCTGTGGTGGGCAACCTATTTCCAGATGGGAGGAACCCCTATAGTCAGCGATGACGGCAAGAAGGTTACACTTGATAAGGAAAAGGCAATAAAAGCGGCGGAGTTTGTAAAGGGACTGTATGACAAGGGGTATGTTGCTGAAGGCATTGATGACCACCAGAAATTCTTCCAGACCGGAAAAGCTGGAATCTGCATCGGCGGAACCTGGGCGGTTGGTGCTTTTGAGCAGACAGATAACTTAAGCTTTGTACCCATGGCATTCCCCAAGCTTTTTGATACCGATAACTGCTGGGCTGATTCCCATACCTTCATTCTTCCTACTAAGAATTCAAGGAATGAAGCCGACAGCAAAGCAGCGGTGGAATTCATGGTAGCGGCATCCATGAAAGGCGGCGTGACCTGGGCAGGCTCCGGCCAGATCCCGGCATGCAAGGAGGTTCTTGCAAGTGACGCCTATAAGGCACTTCCATATAGAAGCAGCTACATGTCTGAGGTGGAGAAAGCAGTTCTTCCGGCAAAGGTATCTACCTTCAACGGAATGAAGAAAGGGATGATCGACAGCCTGGATACCATCTGGACAGGGAAGGGAGATGCTGCCTCCGGAATTGATGCCCTATATGATGAGCTTGAATCAAACCTTCCGTAACTTTTAATGAAACAGAGGGGGGAATCGTTCTCCCCTCTGTGTAAAAAGGATTGCATGGTTAGGGAGGACAGTAATTTGAGCAGAAGCAGAAAATTAAGAGATATGGCTACAGGCCTGGGATTGTGCCTTCCTTTTTTGGCCTTATATACGGTTTTTACCATATGGCCGGTGATTCAGGGGCTGTATGTGAGCCTGCATAAGTGGTCCTTAATGGGTAAGGTAAAATTTGTAGGACTGGATAATTATACTAAATTTTTTTCGGATCAGAAGTTTGTTGACGCACTGGAACATACGATCATCTTTGTCATCCTTTCCGTACCTTTTCTGGTGATCATGGCTTTGATACTGGCGCTGTTTGCCAACAGGCCGGTGAAGATCAGGCGGGGGTTGAGGGTCGCATATTATCTTCCCAGCATTATATCCGTTTCTGTTGCGTCCTTTATTGCAAAATATATGTTTGCACCCTATATGGGTTTTGTAAACGGAGTTCTGCATCTGATCGGGATTTTAGGTCCGGGATCGGAAATCCAGTGGCTTATTGACACAAATCATGCATGGGCGGTAGTTACTATGATGACCGTATGGTGGACCGTAGGATTTTCCATGCTGTTATATTTATCAGCTCTGCAGGATATTTCGCCGGAGATTTACGAGGCAGCGGAAATCGACGGAGCGGCGAAATGGCAACAGCTGTTTTCCATTGTTCTGCCCTTATTAAAGCCCACCACCTACTTAATCGTCATGCTGCAGATTATCGCCAGCTTCAAGGTGTTCGGCCAGATCCAGTTAATCACGGCAGGAGGGCCGGCAGGAAGTACAAAACCCTTGATTCAATATATTTATGAGACAGGATTTACGAAGAACAATATGGGTTATGCTGCGGCCATGTCCTATGTGCTGTTCGCCATTCTGATCGTATGTACGCTTATCCAGAAGGCGGTTCAGAGGAAGGGGGAAAGGGAAGATGAAGCGTAAGAAAGTAAAAGCAGGGAGCGTAGCTTTGACTCTTTTGTCCGCAGTGCTGGCAGTCATTTTTCTGGCACCTGTGATCTGGGCCTTTTTCGTATCCCTACAGTATGAGGGAAAGCAGATCATAAGCGTGGGCAGCTGGTTTACACCTCCCTACACGTTTCGGAATTATCTGGACTTAATCATCGGCTCCGACGTTGCCAAGTGGCTGATGAATTCCGTGATCGTTGCAGTGCTTGTTACAGTTTTAACAGTCCTGTTTTCCGCCATGGCAGCCTATGCTCTGGCAAAAATTAAATTTATGGGGAGAAATAAGCTGTATATTTACTTTTTGTTAGGACTCATGGTGCCGGGGGAAGCGACCATTGTGC
>POVV01001087.1_pt1 | contig 11405 bp, 15 predicted proteins | sample 1560271 | NCBI WGS metagenome assembly POVV01 (sample SAMN08337232, study PRJNA429181) | Bioreactor metagenome, whole genome shotgun sequencing project. | biome: cows' rumen and soil; feature: anaerobic; isolation source: anaerobic chemostat enrichment culture, galacturonate as sole carbon... | reverse complement strand
ACCGACGGGGATGGAAAAGAGTTTTTTACCATTATGACCCCAAATGAAAATGTGTTTTATCTTGTGATTGACCGTCAGAGAGAGCAGGAAAATGTGTACTTCCTCAATACGGTAACGGAAAAAGACTTGATGGCCCTTGCGGAGCAGTCCGAGGAACCGGAAGAAGTGGCCCCGACACCCCCTGTCACTTCCGAACCGACACCGGAGCCGATTCCCGAACCCACCCCGGAACCGGAAAAAGGCGGCAACATGGGTATGATGATTTTTGTTGCCCTTGCGGTATTGGTTGGCGGCGGAGCCGGGTACTACTTTAAGATTTACCGCCCGAAGCAGGAGCAGGCCGCTTCCGCAGACGATGATTACAGCGAATATGGAAATGACCCTTATGATGAACAGGAGGACGATACCCCGCCGTGGGACACCGACGAAAGCACCGGGGAGGACGAGAAATGAACTTTACCAACAGCCCCTACGAAAAAATGATGAAGCAGAAGCCCCGCCCCTCACATCAGAAATCGCAGAAACCGCCGAAAGGCTCCCCTTGCCGGGAGTGCAATTATTGGAATGGCATTTCCTGCGTGGGTGTTTGCTACCGGGATTTGATTATTTCACGGAGGGAGGCAGCTTCGGGCCAACATGGCCCGAAGTAACCGCCTATGGAAACAGACAGAGCATTGCCCCGTGAACTGACCCGCCATGAAAGAGCAACGATCCGCAGGCTTGTGGTTGGTATGTGTGCTAACTATGACGGCGAATATTGTTGTTTGCCACTGGATTACGGCAGGTGCTATATGCTTGATAAGTGGTGGACGGGTTGCTACTGCAAGTATTTTGAAAAGGCTGTGCTTCCTCTGAACCCGGTTTTGGAATCTACGCTGACTGGCCAATCCTATCTTGACAGAAAAATCTGTCCTGTCTGCGGCAATGTATTTTTTCCAGTGACAAGCCAGGCATATTGTTCCGAGCGTTGCCGGGACGAGGGCAACCGCCGCAGGAGCCGGGAACGTATGAGGAAGAAGCGGCAAAAATCAAGGGTATAGTGTTACGATGTTCACTGAAAAAAACCACGGAATCCGTGGCTTTCCGGCTCCCGTTTTAAGGGGAGAGGGATAAATGTCCGCTATCCCTTAAAATAGGGGTAACTTCGTAACATTGCGAAACAAACAATAGCACTTCGGGCCAACTTGACCCGAAGTTATGAAAGGAGCGATTTTCTATGCACGAAAAAGACAACTATTTGAAAAATGCAGAACTCTCCACCGAGCAGAATTATAACATGATTGATGGGATTCCCAATAATGCCCCTCTGCCTGTGCCGCAGGCCCGCCCGGAGGAAAGACCAAAAGACCGGGTAAAGGAGCCACCGGCAAAGCGAAGAAGCCGGGAACGAGAGGACAGGTGAGCCAACGAAAGCGCAGACGGGGCGTTCCTCTCTATGTGTGGGTGAGCGAAGAAGAATATACAGCCATTCAGCAGCGCATGGAAGAAGTAGGAACACAAAATTTGAGTGCCTATATCCGCAAGATGGCTCTTAACGGTTATGTGCTTCATGTTGACCTTGCGCCTGTGCGTGAACTGGTTTCCCTGCAACGCAGATGTGCAAATAACCTCAATCAGATTGCTATTCACGCCAATACCTATGGCATATACCCGTCTGAAATATCGGTCTTGCAAAAAGACTATGCCGAACTGTGGAGCCGGGTTTCCGATGTTCTCAAAGAACTTGCGGCGGTTACAGCTTTATAAAAAATGGGGAGCGGCGGCACTCTGCCGACGCTCCCTTATTTTTTGTTAGAACACTATGGTTTTGCCATATCCGCTATGTAAGCAATGACTTCTTCGGGAGTTGGTTTCTCCCCTCTGCGTGGTATGGTTTCCCAAAATGCCAGTGCTTTGGGTTCGGAACTTTTCATGCCCTCTGCTATGGCAATTTCAATTTCACGGCGCACCTCTCCCTCACTGATACCTTTCTGCTTGGCAAGGTTTTTTATTGCCCTTTTCGCTTTTCCAATATCCATTGTTTTCTCTCTCCTTTTCGTTGGTATGTGCAAGATGTCTAATTAGACTTGTTAGAACTTACTTTCCTATTCTACTTAGTACATACTATACATGTCAACCATGTGGAAAATTTACATGGAGAGGAGGGCTTTAATGGAATACGGAACAATTAGAATTAAACTGGATGAATTAATTGAACAAAGAGGTTTCAGTAAGAACAAACTAAGCCATAAAGCAGAAATGCAGCGTACTCAACTTAACAATTATTGCAACAATACTATAAGCAGGTTGGATATTGATGTTCTGGCCCGGCTATGTACGGTGCTTGACTGTGAGATTGGCGATTTGTTGGAGTTTGTACCAACGGACAATAAGAATACAGAGCAGAAATAAAGTAGATGCGATGGCCTCACAAGGGCAATCGCACCTACTTTATTTTTGCCACTTCGGGCCAACTTGACCCGAAGTCTAAAGACGAGATTTCTGTCACCTCGACAACATTGTTGTACCCTTTGGGACATGGTAAAATATAGGTAGGAATAAACTTTACAATCCTACCATGAAAGGAGCCTTTATTATGAATATAATAGGAAAAATAATAGCAATACCGTTTGCAATCGTGCTGACACTGTTCGGTGCAATCATACGCTTTCTGTTCTGCTTTGCGTCAAGCGTTCTTACCGTTATATCGGGGATTTTAGGCTTGCTCTCGATTGCCATGTTTGTAACGGGTGTTACGCTCAATAACTGTATATGGGTCATGGTGTTTGCTTTCCTGCTTTCTCCTTTTGGAATACAGGCGATTGCGGAATGGCTGATAGATGGAATAGAGAGATTAAGCAACCGGCTTCAGCTTTATATTATGGGATAGAGATAAAAACAGAACGGTCAAATCAACTTCGGGTCAACTTGGCCCGAAGTTATTTTTTGCAGGAAAGGAGGTATGCTCATGGCAACTACCCGACTTATGAGCCGCCATGTTGGGAGTGGAAAAACCATTATGGAAACTTTGAAAGATGGATTTGACTATGGTAAAAATCCTGATAAGACCCGTAACGGCGATTTGATTCTTGCCTATGAATGTGATCCCGCCACAGCCGACGCAGAATTTATACTTTCCAAAGCAAAGTATAAGGCGATTACCGGACGGGAGCAGAAAAGTGAAAACGATGTTTTATATTATCAGCTTCGGCAGGCATTTCCGCCCGGAGAGATAGACGCAGAAACAGCCCTCAAAATCAGTTATGACGTTGCTATGCGATGGACAAAAGGCAAACATGCTTTTTTCGTAGTGTCCCATATTGACCGCCCCCACCCACATTGCCATATTTACTATAATTCAACTTCATTGGACTGCACCCGGAAGTTTCGGGATTTCATCGGTTCAGCACGGGCATTTCGCCGCTTGTCTGACCGGGTATGCCTTGAATACAATTTATCGGTCATTACAAATCCGAAACTTCATAGCCAGAGCAAATTCAAACATTATGGCGAATGGCAAGGCCGGGATAAACTTCCCTCTTTTCAAGAGCGGTTAAAGGCACAAATTGATGTTTGCCTTGCACAGAAGCCAACGGATATGGACAGCTTTTTACAACTAATGTTGGCGGCAGGTTACAAGATAAAACATGGGCGTGGCGGTACAATCAGTTTTGGGGTAGAGGGGCAGGAACGCTTTACCCGGTTACGGGCTTCTACACTTGGCAAGGGTTACGGTGTAGAGGATATACAGGCCATCATTGAGGGGCGTACTTCTATGCCGGAAAGCCGAGCCGGGGCCTCCCGAAAAGTCAATCTGATTATAGATATTCAATCACGCATGAGAACAGGAAAAGGCCCTGCCTATGAGCGGTGGGCTAAAATCTTCAACCTAAAGCAGATGGCTGCAACACTCCAATATTTGCAGGAAAATGACCTGTTGGAATATGAACAGTTAGAGCAAAAAGCCGCAGAGGTTACAGACCGTTTTCATACACTTTCGGACAGCATAAAATCCGCTGAATCTGCTATACGCACCAATGTGGAATTAAAGGCGGCGGTGGTTGATTACGCAAAAACCCGTTCCGTATTTGAGGGATACAAAGCTACAAAGTACAGTCGCAAATATCTTGCGGAGCATGAAGCCGATATTGTAACCTACCGGGCGGCAAGGGCTACAATGGATAGGATTTTGAACGGGGCGAAACTTCCAAAGATGGATACCCTTAAAGCAGAATATCAGACACTATCGGCAAAGAAAAAGGCCGCCTACGGAGAATACAGGGCGACCAAAAAAGATATGCAGGAACTTATCACGGCAAAGGCAAATATTGACCGTCTGTTCAGCTTGACAGACACAATGAAAAATAAGGAAATGGAGCGATAATAGTATGAGAAAAAACAAGCGAAGCGCAACAACTTCGGGCCAAGTTGGCCCGAAGTCGCAGGGTTTGGGGAAGGCACTCCCCAACAAGCAATTTTTGAGTTTTCCTGCAAGGGAAAATCTCAAAAATGTGCAAGTGTCAATACACTTGCCCTGCTTGCCCGATAGTGGAAGCCGTTATTTTTTTTAAAACCTATAACGTTGGGCTATGCTTTCCGATTGGTACTTATCGCTTGCGGCTCGTTTATTTCGGCTCTTGTTTTCTCCATTCATTTATAACTTCAAGAGCTGGAAGAAGCGATTGGAAATCTTCCGTAATGGGACATTCAACACAAAAGCTTTATTACTTCGGCTACTTCTATAAGAAGCACATAGAAAACGGAAGTTTTTTGTGACCGCGGACACAGCCAAAACAGCAAGTTCCACGCTTGGTCTGATTCTTTATCATTTGGGGAGTGTAACCATTTCGTTTGTATCAATGATAAGTTCGGCCTTTTCATTTTTGGGATAATCACTTGAAGCATCTATTTCCTGCTCAAGAAAATCTCCAAAAATGGTTAACAGTTTAATTAACTGTTCAGCTGATTCTTTATTCATTTTTGTAATTAAACTTTCCTGAATTTCAAAGAGGGGGTCAAACAAAGTTTTTGAATATTCCAAACCCTCATTTGTTAAAACTATAAGTTTTTCACGTCTATTATTATCCTTAACATCTAGCGTTATATATCCTATATCCTTTAGATTATTAACTACGTTATTAACTGATTGCCTCGGAATCTCATATCTCTCACATATCTGATACTGTGTCAATGAGCCATCTACTAAAAGCAAATGAAGAACTTGCATTGTTGTAAAACTTAAATTTCTTTTTTGAGCCCACCTTGCATAAATATTTCTGATTCTGCTTAACTTTTCATTTATGAACACGACCTGTGAACTTATTTCTGTTTTCATTTAATAACTCCTTTTATATATTGTCCTATATAGGACGATATAATTATAATCTTAATTATAATTATTGTCAAATAATAATACCAATGTCATCCATCTGATTCATAATTGTCTTTGCACCTATTTTTCCGGTTCTTCCTGCTACATAAAGATAGGTCGCTCTACCCTTACTGCTTTGCATAATTATAGATAATAACCAAAATGCAAATCTAATAGATTCTGACATTGATATGCTTAAAGTGAATGAAACCAAGTTAGGGTAAATTTAAATCCGCGAACAAAAAATTCGCGGATTTAAATAATATTATAAACGCAAATACTTTAAATCATGACTATTTCATTAACAGAACTGAATATCTTGAGAAATTAATAAATTATCAACCTAAGTGATGTCCAACAATTTTCCTCACAGACTTTTTGCGATTTTTAAAACCTTTAATGCTGATTTTTTTATCTTAATACATAATGGTACTTATTACAAATTGTAACACTGTTTTCCAACCCTATTCTGCCTTTTTTCCAAATGAAAAACTACTATTTTCCGTTTTCTTTACTAAAAACCTCATCTTTACTTCCGAAATACTTCTTTCGATTACCGCAAACATGGTTTCCACTTGTTCCGGTGTATAATCATATGTACTGCGGTTTGATAGATTCTCCAGCCTACCTATAGCTTCTGTAACCCTGTTCACACGATACTCTCCAAGGCGGATAAACTTATCCGCTTTGCTTTCATTTTCCTTGTTTATTTCTGTCTTAGCTCCCTGTTCTTCCATCATCTTTATTACCTTTCTTATTTTTCTTTGGAACTCCATCATAATTTTAACTGTACTACACTTACTTAGAAAGTAGATGCTACGAGTTACTTAAATCCTAAATAATTTTTATACTTAGCTCACTTAATAGATTTATAACTTCTGGATATGAAAACTTAGCGTCTTTCAATTTGTTCGTGGTTAAGTTGATTTGATATCCTGTTGCTTCTTGAAAATCAGCTTTTCTCATATCGCATCCTGAAAATTGAGTTGACTCCAATTTGCATTCTTTAAAACTACTTTCCACCAAATTACAATCCTCAAAAACAGAGTCTTGAATATTATTAAATGAAAAATTGAATTTTTTAAAATTCATTTCTATAAAACTATTATATTTAATTATGCATTCATATAATTTACTGATAGGATCAGTTATATTTCCTGATGGTAGTAAATCTTTCCAATTAATACTAATTAAGCTACACTTTTCAAATTCCGTTTGTTTAATTTGCGAAAACTCTACTTTTGGACTTATAATCTTACAATTAATAAATTTACATTCAGTAATTAAACACCTAACTAAAATGCACTCTTCAAAAATACAGTTCTTAAAAATACAATTATTAAATTTATAATCTTCTAATTGTTCATCTTCCATATTCAAATCTTCAAATGTTTTGTTCTCATAATATTTTTGTTCCATAATTATTCTCCTACAGGTTTAATCCTACTCTCTTAACAATCCCATTTGGGACAATGAAAATTATAATCCTAATTAGGACATTTGTCAATGAATAAACAGAAAAACAAAAAGAAAGGTTTTTCATTGAAATTACTTTGAGTATATAGTAAAATAGAGTCATTTCTGACGTATATATGTTGTAGATTCATAAGAAAAGAAATATCACTCCATAACATTCTGCTGGAAATGGATATTTTTACGAAAAATTAATCTTCGTGGCTGCTTGCTGAAAGTAGGTAGAAAACGGAATATTTATTTTCACAATTACCTGCCCATGTATGACTAGTTTTGTATAAAATAAATTTAGGAGGATGAAGATTAAAATCTTTAAATAGCCAATGAATAAGAAAATTATAAGAATGCCAGAGAGTATAGACAAATCATCTGCCCACAATTATATACTAAGATTAGATGGATTAACAGTTTTAGAAAACTTTATATTTACTCCTGAAAAACTCAAGGGAAGGATATTTTTAGAAGATCATGTCTTGTTGTTTGTGATAAGTGGTATATATAAAATCCATTATGGTAATCAAACTATATCAGTAAAAAAGAATCAAATGGTCTTATTAAAAAAATCTATTGCTATTGAATATGAAAAAATGTCATCATCTGAAAGTAACAATACGATAGAATATTGGATGTTTTTTATTGATGATGATCTCCTTATGAATTTTGCAAAAGATTCTAATATTAAAACAAAACCATCAAATAAATTAGATTCTATTAAAACTCAACCGATAAATGACCGCTTATTAAGTTATTTAGAATCTTTGAGACCCTATTTTAATGATGAGAAATCAATTAATACTAAATTAATAAAATTAAAATTATTAGAATTGCTCTATGATTTGGAGGCTAAAGATGAAAGCCTAATTCAGCAAATGCTAAATCAAAGACCATCATCTAATATTAATATTACACCCATTATAGAGGATAATTTATTTTTACCCGTCACACTTTCTGACTTAGCTTATTTATCTGGAAGAAGTCTTTCTAGTTTTAAAAGAGATTTTTATGCAATATATAACATGGCTCCTTCATTGTGGATTAGAGAACAGCGAATTAACAAAGCTAAAGAATTATTAAATAAGACCTCCAATTCTGTTACAGATATTTGCATAACAATAGGTTTTGAAAACCTTTCCCACTTTTCCAGAGTGTTTAAAGAAATTACAGGCTATACACCCTCATCCTATAGACAGCAAAACAAATAGGTGCTTCTTTAATTTTTAATTTTAAAATTGAGCTAAACAGTTAAATTATTTGACCTATTTAGAAAAACAAATGAGATTTTTTTGTGCTATATTTAAATCATATTTTTTGAAAGGTATGGTGATAATATGAGAATAACAACATCATTTAATGCTGAAACGACAGCTGATGAAATAGTAGAGGGGATAAATCTAAAAGGTAAAAGAATTGTAATTACTGGAGGTTCATCAGGAATCGGATTAGAAACTGCGCGATCATTAGCAAAGCAAGGCGCTATAATCACATTAGCCGTTCGAAATACAGAAAGCGGAAAACAAGCGGCTGAGGACATTATGAAAACTACTGGAAACAGTGAAATTCATGTTGCAAAATTAGATTTATGTAAAAAAGAAGATATTATAAAATTTGTATCAGACTGGAACGGGACATTAGATATTCTCATAAATAATGCAGGTGTTATGAATCTTCCAGAGTTAAAGTTGACAGACGATGGATTTGAAGAACAATTTGCTGCAAACTATCTAGGTCACTTTGCACTTGCAGTAGGATTACATGAAGCACTAGCACAGTCAGGTGCTGCAAGGATTGTTTCTGTAAGTTCAATTTCCCATCTGAGTTCTCCTGTTATATTTGATGATATTAATTTTAAATTTCGACCATATGATCCAGGATTAGCATATGGACAAGCTAAATCAGCAGTGATACTTTTTACTGTTGGTGTATCTAAATATTGGGTAAAAGAGGGTATAACAGCAAATGCACTTATGCCTGGTGCTATTTCAACAAATCTTCAGAGACATATGAATAAAGAAGCTTTAAAGATTTGGGGAGCGTTAGATGATCAAGGCAACCGTTTGGTTCAGCCTAAAGGATGGAAAACTCCTGAACAGGGCGCAGCAACATCTGTTTTATTGGCGGTATCACCATTACTTAATGGGATAAGTGGTCGTTATTTCGAAGATTGTAACGAAGCAGAAATTGTAACTAGCAACAATTATATGAAAGGTGTTGCTCAATATGCTCTTGATCTGGACAATGCTGAGAGACTTTGGGAGACATTCTACCCTGTTGTAATGAAGTGGTTTGAAATTTAATCTTATATGACAACCAATTATACTTTATTGCGTAAATGCTATGGACTTTTTTATTATCATTAAGTGTATAAATCCGATAATTATTGCTATGATTACGCTCTGCTTTTAATATTTCAACTCTATCCTAATGTCGGTTCATCACGAATTGAAGTATTATCGCTATTTTGCTTAGAGGAAAACTTATAAGCATATCTCAAACACAAACTTAAAAGTGATTAAATCATTTTTAAAGAAGGATAGATGAAAGCCGAAATAAGGCCCAGTTGTAATATTGCCTTGCGGGAATAAAAAAAACCGCTTTGAGGCAAGGTGCTTTCATGTGTCTAAATGAATGATGTAACCCAACAGCGGTTTTGATAAAAATTCGAAGCCGCTTTTCTATGTCTCGAAATATTTTATATGTAAACCATTGATAAAACAAAGCGGTTTTGAAGTAGGAGGATTTCTATGAGTACAAATCCGCTATTGCTTGTCTTTGAGGGGCCGCCAATACACCGTGGCGGCAGTATGTAGCAGACAGAGTTCCGTTATGTAATTTCAAAAATATATACAAAAAAATGAGCGGGCGTTCCGCTCATTTTTCATTCGACACCTTTTGGGGTTTTTCCCTCAAAGGTGTTTTTTTGTCCCCTTTTTTGACGGCGATTATAGAGGACAAGCCTACCCACTTCGGGACAACTTGGCCCGAAGTTCAGCCCCGTTGCCGTTCACCGCCCTACTCCATTTCGATTCTCCAATCCCTAAAAAATTGAAATGGAGGAATACTTTATGGCAAAGATCAATCTGCGGGATTTTTACCCGTTTTATAATACTGACATTTTTATTGAGATACCCGACGAAGTGGAAGCCGTTCTTTTGGAAGCGGAGCGAATGGAACGGAACTATACTCGCCGCCGCTTCTATAATAAGGCTCACTACTCACTGGACGCTGGCGACGGAATTGAAAATGATATTCTGTTCGTATCACTTACTCCCTGCGAACTCTACGAGCGCAAAATGACAGCCGAACAATTACAGGCTGCTATGGCTTCTTTGCCGGACAAGCAGGGAAAACGGATTTATGCCTATTACATACTCGGTATAAGCAAATCAGATATTGCACGGGCCGAGGGAGTAGACGAAAAGGCTGTTAGAGTTTCTGTTGAACGAGGACTTCGGAACATGGAAAAGTTTTTGAAAAACTTATAATTACCTGTTCCGAATTTGCCCTCTAAATCACATGGCTATTAGAAAGGATTTCTTTTCTTTCTAATGCCCTTTGACAACTGAATACCGATGATTCGGATACTTTCAATCTAGGGGGAGCCGAGTCGCAGGGTACGCCATGACCGCCCGTTGAAAGGGGGAAAGACCTAAACGGAGCGTGAGCGAAAAATACCAACTGCGACAGGGCGGATATGGCAAGTCGCCCGGCGATAATCCCTGGATTGGTACATTGATACTTGCGGTTTGAACGCTTCACAGCATTGACCGCCACGCCATAAGCATGGGGTGAGGTGAAATTCCTATGAGGGTGGTTGCCGCCATCCGTCCGAATCATCGTTTTTATATATAGGGCGTACCGCTCCGGGTTTTTCTGTCTGATGACAGCCCGATCCTTTCCGGCACGGTACGCCCCCCCTATTTTAATAATAGGGGAATCGAAATGGAAAGCAACAAGGTTTTCGCTATGCGTAGCATAGAGGAAGCTGAACAAACTATTAACACAGCCTCTATTGACTTCGGGACGACTTGGCCCGAAGTATGAAGAAAAATTAAAGTCCACCACTTTTATTGTAAAAATGGTGGACTTTTGTGTTTCCTCATAGGACAAACTGGGAAACGCATATATTGAATCATGCAGAATAGGAGGTGCATGATGATGATTACGCCGAAAATGGTAGATGATTTTATGAGCGTAAATATAGAAACGGTAGACTTAGGGAAACTCGCTGATATAAGTATGTTGGAACTTGATAATTCCCTGCCTAAAGAGAAACGGCTGACCTATGTTTTGGAGAAGCTGAAAAATCCCTTGTGCTTTCGTTATGGGGATATGGGTATTAAACTTGAATTTGACGACAATGCACCGTCAGCTCAAGAGGTACTTGAAAACTTCCTCATACGCAAGAAAAGTGGCTTATAATGCGACTTTACGGCCTCCGACAACATTGTTCGCATTACGCCAAAATGGTATAATATAGGTGTAATGTGATAGAGAGGAGGACACATGGCACGAGTAGCCGACAGGCAGACCATTACAAAATCAGCACCCAAAAACAAGGTATGGTATGTTGCATTTTATATTC
>POVV01001086.1_pt1 | contig 11432 bp, 7 predicted proteins | sample 1560271 | NCBI WGS metagenome assembly POVV01 (sample SAMN08337232, study PRJNA429181) | Bioreactor metagenome, whole genome shotgun sequencing project. | biome: cows' rumen and soil; feature: anaerobic; isolation source: anaerobic chemostat enrichment culture, galacturonate as sole carbon source...... | reverse complement strand
TGGAGGAAAACGGTATTCAAATTAAGGATTACATGACCACGGATGAATTCATGGATGTGTGCCGCCAGGTTTACGAGAAGACGGGGTATAAAACAAACATTGCTTATTATAATGCGGGAGCCTATCTTGATTATTTTATGAGAAGCTATGATGTTGTTCTCTATGGAGACAAAAATATGGGCGGAACCGTTAATGATTATCTTCCATTTTTCCAGATGTATGAGACGGGAATTAAGGAAGGATGGTTTATTGATCCAGGTGTATTTGCAGAGCTTTCCATCGGTTCCGTGGAACAGGAACCTCTGGTTTACGGCTCAGGCCCTGAAACCATGTCCTGGTGTGCGTTTTATAACTCTAATCAGCTGACTGCTATTCAAAAAGCAGCTCCGGAGGGGATGGAAATCGGTATCACCACCTGGCCGTCAGCAGATCCCAAGAAATCCGGTTATTTAAAATCCAGCATGTTTTTCTCTGTCGGCGCTCATACAAAGAATCCGGAAGAAGCAGTTAAGGTTCTCAACTTCTTAACGAATTCCAGCGAGGCAAACAACATTTTGCTGGGGGAAAGAGGAGTTCCGGCCTCCAGTGTTATTTCCGGTGAGCTTGCACCTAAGATGAGTGATGTGGACCAGGAAGTGATCCGTTATATCAATGAGGTTGTAACCCCTAATTGTTCTCCGATCAATCCACCCCAGCCAGATGGCGCAAGTGAGGTTTCCAATCTGTTAAATCAGGTTCAGGAACAGCTGTGCTACGGAGCATATGATGCAGCTACAGCCGCAGAAGAATTCTATAACGGGGCTAATAATATCATGAACAAAAAATAATAAGTCAGGTAAGTCCCCGCTTTCAATGCCGGAAAGGCATAAGTGATGGGTGGGGACTTACTTGTGCCTGGTGAAGCAGGCACGCTGTGAACAAACAGCGAAGCGGATTGGGAATATCCGCCCGACTAAGTAAACTTTTATCCATGAATGGAGGACGTCTATGAAAGACAACAAAGGGGCAGGCCTCAGGCATTTCCTTAACAAAGAAAGTACAGCAGGAGTGGTATTCAGTCTTCCGTTTATCATCGGCTTTCTGTTGTTCATGGTGGTGCCTATGGGAATATCCTTTTACTATTCTTTATGTGATTACAACATTTTGTCACCGCCTGTTTTTGCAGGACTGAAAAATTACATAAAGATGTTTACTGATGATAAAGTATTTTTTCAAACCATAGGGGTCACGTTTTATTTCGCCTTAGTATCTGTCCCTCTGCGTTTGATCTTTGCACTTATGGTGGCCATGCTTTTGCTTAATACAACAAAGGCAACCGGCTTTTACCGGGCGGCTTACTATCTTCCATCCATCATTGGAGGTTCTGTGGCAGTCGCCATTCTCTGGAAGCGGATGTTTGCCACCGATGGTGTGGTCAACCACCTTTTAAGTATTATGGGGATTCAGACCAGCTTTGCATGGCTTGGAAATAAGAATACGGCCATCTGGACCCTTATTATCCTGGCAGTCTGGCAATTTGGTTCTTCTATGCTGATTTTCTTATCATCTTTAAAGCAGATTCCTGTAACACTTTATGAGGCTGCCAGAGTAGATGGCGCTAATAAATTTTCTCAGTTTTTCAAGATCACTCTGCCTCTTTTAACACCCACCATCTTCTTTAATCTGGTGATGCAGATGATCAACGGTTTCCTGGCATTTACACAGTGTTTTATTATTACCCAGGGAAAACCGCTGAACTCCACTTTGTTCTATACCGTTTATATGTACCAGCAATCCTTTGAGTTCTATAATACCGGATACGGGGCAGCTTTGGCCTGGGTAATGCTGGGAATTATAGGCCTTATTACAGCGATTCTGTTCGCAACTAAGAAATTCTGGGTTTATTCGGAAGGAGTGTAGACAGATGAAAACCAAAAGAAAAACAGGAAAAATTTTTTACCATGTAATTGTCTGCGGTTTGGGACTTGTGATGATTTATCCTCTGGTCTGGATGGTTATGAGTTCTTTTAAGGAAACCAATACCATCTTTCTGACAGCAGGCCAGCTGATTCCGGAAAAATTTGTGCTTTCCAATTATACCAATGGCTGGAAAGGCTTTGCAAAGATTACGTTTGCAACTTTTTTTAAGAATTCCCTGTTTATAGCCGTTGCAGCAACCTTGGGAACTGTTTTTTCCTCGGCTTTGGTGGCCTATGGCCTGGCAAGATGCAGATTTTTTGGCAGAAGAGCTTTGTTTGTGGCTATGCTGCTTTCCATGATGCTTCCGGCTCAGGTTCTGATGATACCACAGTATTTGTGGTATCAGAAATTAGGGTGGGTAGGTAGCTATAAACCCTTAATTCTTCCTTATTGTTTTGCGATTCAGGGATTCTTTGTTTACATGATGATTAATTTTATAGATGGAATCCCTCGTGAGCTTGACGAGGCAGCCAAGATTGACGGATGCTCTTATTATGGCATATTTTCAAGGATCATTATGCCCCTAATATCACCGGCGTTAATTACGGCCAGTATTTTTTCATTTATGTGGAGATGGGATGATTTTCTTTCCGCCCTGCTCTATATCAATGAGTCTGCCAAATATCCGGTCAGCCTTGCCTTAAAGTTGTTTTGTGATCCGGGTTCTTCCTCCGATTACGGCGCGATGTTTGCAATGGCAACCTTATCAATCCTGCCTGCAGTCATTATCTTTATCTGCTTGCAGAAATACCTGGTGGAAGGCATCAGTACTTCCGGTTTAAAGGGGTAATACAAAGCTTTGTCTAAAGTTGAAATTAGAAAATCCAAAGGAGAATGATGATGGTCATTGAAAATTATCCAAGACCTGATTTTAAAAGGGAAGATTGGATGGATCTGAATGGAGAATGGGATTTTTCCTTTGATCAACCGGTATTTGACCGGAAAATTCAGGTTCCGTTCTGCTATCAGTCCGAAATGAGTGGAATCGGTGATACTAGGGTCCACCATATTGTGTGGTATCGGAAAGAGTTTGTTGTGGAAAAAGGCAGATTAAGTGAAAAGAGCCTGCTTTTAAAGTTTGGAGCTGTGGATTATGAAGCAGAGGTTTATATCAATCAAACCTATGCAGGCGGCCACAGAGGAGGCCACACTCCCTTTGAGGCAGATATTACCGGACTGGTTTCCGAAGGAAAGAATATCATTACGGTTAAAGTCATGGATTACAGTGACGCGGATAAACCGAGAGGAAAGCAGACATGGACAGGTGAAAATTTTGCCTGCTGGTACACTCCGACAACTGGGATATGGCAGAGTGTTTGGCTGGAATATGCGGGAAAACCCTATATAAAACGAATAAAGGCAACTCCGGATCTGGAACGTAATGAAGCATTATGTGAAATCTTTATTTCCTCTATGGAGCGTGTGACCGCGGAGGTTTCCTTTCATAGCCTTCCTGCAGAAGGCGTTATGGAAATGGATCTGGGCAGTTTGATAATATCCTGTGAAAACGGCTATGGAAAAGGAATTCTGGCTTTGCCGGACTTGGATCTGCGCCGGGATCAGCTGACATGGACGCCGGAAAAGCCCAATTTGATTGAGATGGAAGTAACTCTTCAAAATGATAAGGTAACCAGTTATTTTGGTCTTCGGTCTGTCTGCGTTTCAAATGGGAGAATTCTGTTAAACGGAGAGGTGTTGTATCAAAGGCTGGTTCTCGATCAGGGGTATTGGAGTCAAAGTCTTCTCACACCTCCGGATGAGGAATCCATCCGGAAGGATATTCTGCTTTCAAAAAACATGGGGTTTAATGGGGCCAGAAAACATCAGAAAATTGAAGACCCAAGATATTACTACTGGGCCGATAAACTGGGATTTCTTGTATGGGGAGAGATGCCAAGCTGCTATATGTATACAGATAATACTGTGGAAAGTACCTCCAGAGAGCTTGCTGAATTCATTGAACGGGATTATAACCATCCATCCATCATTACATGGGTGACAGCGAACGAAAGCTGGGGAATGAGAAACATAAAAACGGATAAGAGCCAGCAGAGCTTTTCCAATATGTTGTTTTATCAGGCCAAAGCTCTGGATAAAACCAGACCGGTCAGTGGAAACGACGGCTGGGAACAGACCGGGCATACCGATATTCTGGCCTTACATGATTATGAACTGATGCCGGAAACCGAAGAAAAATATGATTGTCTGGAAGATATCCTTAATAGCTATGCGGAACGCCGCTTTGTTCTGGCGGATGGGCAGAAGTATCTGGGGCAGCCTGTTCTGATGACAGAGTATGGCGGCATTGCTTTTTCTGCTGAAGAGAAAGGCTGGGGATATTACAATAAGGTGGGAAGCGAAGGGGAATTTTTAAAACGTCTGGAACCAATTACGGATTTCCTGATTAAAAGCAGAAAATTTTCTGGTTTTTGTTATACGCAGCTTACGGATGTCATGCAGGAGACAAACGGTCTGCTGAGGGAAGACAGAACGCCTAAGCTTCCGCTTGAAAAACTGGAAAAGATCTTTGGAAAGAAAATTTACGAATAAAAAATCTTCTGCCGCCCGGACAATCTCTTATATGGAATGTATAATTGAAGCCGGGTGCGACCATCCCATATGCTTCTTTTATAGCAAACAGCTTTAATTATAAAAACTGTTTGCTATAAGTAGGAGTATATTTTATTGGTAAAAGACAAAGCATACAATGTAATTTAAGAGATTTAATGAGGCCAGCTTTTTAAGTACCGACTTTGAAACATTGCAGGACAGGATCTCATCTTGTTTTGTTTCCATTATTGTATTAGAATATATAATTTCTCTGTATTTATTTTATTCAACTGTACTAATCAACTGTATTTTTTTAATATTTACAAGATAAAACAGCTGAAAAAAGCTTGACTAATAAAGAAAAATCTTGTATAATCTCATTTGTTGTGTTAATGGGCTATCGCCAAATGGTAAGGCAACGGACTCTGACTCCGTCATTTTCAAGGTTCGAATCCTTGTAGCCCAGGTAAAGAAAGTCTATATGTATAAGGACAATCCTTGTATTTATAGACTTTTTTTTATTTGCACTCTGATAAGCGTATTGCTGTTCGTTTGTATATGTTTTCTCAGAATCTTTGTAAAGGGAAGAAGATATTTCTTTTTTTCCATATACCAACCACTATGTTTCTTCTGACGAAATCTTCCGGTACTCGCTGGTCGTGACCCCCTGGTTTATTTTAAAGCGTCTTGTAAAACTTGAGATATTATAGTATCCTACCGCTTCGGAAATTTCTTTTATGGGAAGGTCCGTTGTACGAAGAAGTTCCTTTGCCCGTTCCATCCTCAGGCGAATAGTATACTCCATCACGTTCTGCCCTGTTCGGTCTTTAAAGAACTTGCTGAAGGCCGGCAGCGTCATTTCGAAATGCCCAGCGGCTTCATAAACGGAAAAATCACAGTGAAGGCAGTTTTCATTGAGGTAAATTATGATCTCTTCAAGAACCACTCGCTTTCCTGCGGCTGTTGTAAGTCCGTGAAGGTTTTCACTCCAGGTATGAAGCAGCCGGATTATTTCCTGAGCGGTTTCCATGCCGGACAGTTCAAGCGGTGAATTGGAAGCCGCGTTTTTTTGCCCCCGGCAATGCTCGTTGACCAGATGGATCAAGTCAAAACAAATGCTTCTGGCCAGATATAAGGGAAGCTGGCTTTGCTCCATGAAATTTATGATGTTCTGAATGGCTTCCCTTATGTTCTGCTCATTATGAGAGAGCAACGCGTTTCGCAGGGTTTCAAATTCTTTATGGGGATAAAAAACTGTTGTATGGATCGGTCCCAGCACCTCCCGGAACTCAATGACAGTGCCGTTGCCCTTTACGAACCGGTAATCCAGAGCGCTGACTGCTTCCATATAGGACTGGGCAATGCGCTGTGTGCTATCTACCTGCTGACCGATTCCAATGGTGGTTATAAGTCCGTATTTTTTAGACAGGTATTTCTGTACGTTTGCAAAGAATTTGGTGGATACGAGGGAACGTTCTGGCTGATTTACCAGCAAAACAATTTGATCTGGATAAAAGTTCTGCAAGTAATAATAAATATAAGGAACAGAAAACTGCTTTTTTATTTCCTGGGCCAACCCGCTTAAGTTCTCTGACGGCGTATGCAGCATCATGATGCTGACTGTAAAATACCCATTTGGCAGAGAGAGGTCCAGCTCTGAACAGTCCAGGTTGAAATCTTCTCTGGACGCATAAGTTCCGCTCAGCAGTCGGTACAGCCGTTGGTTTTTTACAGCCGTAAGGCTGTTTGCAAGCTGTGTGGACAGAGAACTGTTCTGAATGGATAAATAGTCCAGGGCATCGGCAATGGTCTCCAGTTCATCCGAGGAGCCCCCATCAGGGGAAATCAGCTTTGCCCTGTCCTGAAGGCGTCGAACGGGCGCATAATTTACCTTCTGTAAAAAGAAAATGGTAAAGCTGGCAAGAAGCAGGATTACCACGATGGCCATCAAAAATTCTCTCATGATGGAATTTACCTGAGAAAAGGTTGTCTGCCTGTCCGGAATAAAGGCCAAATACGTCCAGTTATTCCTTCCTGACCGATGGGTGCGGACAACGTATTCCTCTCCACCGATCCGTTCTGCAGCAGAAAGGGTTAAGGATTCTCCCAGGAAGCGGCCCAGTCTGTCGCGCATTACATCTTGGTCTCCCCAGGTGGTAACAACGGCACCATTCTGATCCAGGATATAGATCTGTGCCTGATAGCTTTTAAGCTTCTGGCTTAAAAGTGCCTCAATGGAACTGTTCTTTACATAAAAAAGTACTGTTCCCTCGTGTTTTTGGTAATCGGTAAATAGGGGATAAGAGAATAAAACTACCCTTGCCTCCGCAGGGCTGATGTCTAAATTGAGCAGCTTTTGCTGGGGAAGGCAGAAGGAAGAGGTACTGTTTTGCAGCAGGTCATGAAATTCCCTGGAATTCATTCCTGGAACCTGGAGAATCCGGTTAAAGTAATAGTCCTTCTGACAGGTTGTGGAGCTGGTGGTGACGTATTCCTTTCCATCCAGGATCAGGACTATGTCCTGGATAAAGGGGTTGGCGGTAGTCAGTGCCGACAGATAGGTGATGATCGGTCTTAAGGCCAGGGGAGAGTCTGACTCGGAAGCTTTATTCAAGGTGCCTGTCAAAGTGATCTGCCCCACGATGTTCTCCATAGACTCCAGCTCGTTATCCAGTTGAGTGCAGATCTGCAGCAGCTCCAAATCCACGGTTTCATAAATTTCATCATAGAATTTCTTCATGAAACGGGAAGAATAGAAGAAGGTCAGAATCACAAGAGGGATTAAAAGAACCGTCATATAGGAAATCAGATAGCGGATATAGTGCTCTCCGAATTTTCGTTTTTTTGTATGTTTCTGCATAAGATCATACCGCCTTATTTTTAGTATTTAACAATATTTATTATATGGTAAATGCACAACACTTTCAAGCAAAGAGATAAGAATGGAAAAGTGCATGTTGGAAAGATGGATAAAAAATGTTGGAAAGCCTTATAAAATATAGTACAAATTCTGCAAAGACGCAAAAAATGGCAACTATGTGGGCCTGAAATAAGATACGGCAAAAGATGATCGGGTAGGAGACCTACCAAAGGCAAAAAATGTGAATTGAAAAGTTCCGGGACTTCTCCTATACTGGGGTCTGACAAATAAATCACGGAGGAGGTCTCAGGGAATGAGGGGGAAAACTGACACGATAAACACGGTCGGACCCGTATTCAGGAAACCGGGGATTTACAGGGTGAAACAGACGCTTAGGCGTGACTGGCAGCTCCTGGTATTATGCACGGTTCCTGTCTTGTATTTTATTATGTTTCATTATATACCCATGTATGGGGTGCAGATTGCCTTTAAGGACTTTAAAGCGGTAGACGGAATTTTGGGGAGCCAGTGGTGCGGCTTCAAGCATTTTCACAGATTTTTTTCATCATCTCAATTCTGGCCGTTAATTAAGAACACGCTGGGATTAAGCTTCTTACAAATTGTGCTGGGTTTTCCCATACCGGTTTTTCTGGCAATCATGCTGAATCAGGTAAGGAATCATAAGTTCCGAAAATTTGTACAGTCCATTGTGTATTGTCCTCACTTCATATCAATCGTTGTTTTAACCGGTATGCTGTACATATTTTTATCACCGAGAAACGGAATCATTAACCAGGTGATCCAGATGTTAGGAGGGGATCCGGTCTTCTTTTTAGGAGATGCAAAGTATTTCAAACTGACGTTCGTCATATCAGGAATTTGGCAGAACGCAGGCTGGAGCGCTATCATTTACATTGCGGCATTGGCTGGGATCAGCCCGGATCTATATGAGGCGGCCCAGGTGGATGGAGCTAATAAGTGGCAAAGAATCTGGCATATTGACATTCCGGGCATATTACCCACGGTCGTGATGATGCTGATCCTGGAAGTAGGCAAGGTGATGAACCTGGGATTCCAGAAGGCCTATCTGATGCAGAACGCACAGAATCTGGCGGCCAGTGAAATCATATCGACCTACATTTATAAAGTTGGTATGATAGATGCACAATATAGTTATTCTGCGGCCATCAATTTATTTAACAATCTGGTCAACATCCTGCTTCTGGTCACCGTCAACCGCATTGCAATGAAAACGACAAATAACAGCTTGTGGTAAGGAGGATGAAATGACACTGAAAAAAAAGAGACTGCGCAGAAGCTTTAAAACCCAGGCGCCTGCCGACCGCCTGTTTGATATCTTTAATTATCTTATTCTAGCCCTGGTTACCGTATGTGTACTGTATCCGCTATACTTTATTGTGATCGCATCAGTATCTGATCCGGTTGCCATTAACAACGGCCAGGTGTCATTCTGGCCCGTGGGATTCAATACTACTGGTTATGAGAAAATTTTTGAAAATACTAAAATCTGGCGCTCTTACAGCAACACCATTTTTTATTCGGTTGTAGGAACCACCATCAACGTTGTTATGACTATGATGCTAGCCTATCCCTTAAGCAGAAAGAATTTCTTTGCAAAAAAAATGCTTACCCTGTTTGTGATGTTCACCATGTACTTTCAGGGAGGGCTGATCCCTACCTACTTGTGGATGAACGGATTGCATCTGTACAATACTCCCTGGGTCATGGTTCTGCTTCCGGCCATTAATGTATTCAACCTGATTATTGCCATTAATTATATCAGCAATAATATACCGGAAGAGCTGTACGAAGCGGCATCCATAGACGGGTGCAGCCATATCAGATACTTTTTCGGCATTGTACTTCCCTTGTCCAAAACGATTGTAGTGGTTCTTATTCTTTATTATGGTGTGGCTCACTGGAATGAATTTATGAACGGTTTGATCTACTTAAGAGATGAGGGACTGTATCCGCTGCAGCTTACATTAAGAAACATTCTGCTTCAGAATCAAGCTTCCGGTCTCGGTGATGTGGACAGCATCATAGAACAGCAGAAGGCAGCAGAACTGATCAAGTACGGTGTCATAATCGTATCCACCCTGCCGGTATTGGTTATTTATCCGTTCCTGCAGAAGCATTTTGCAAAGGGAGTTATGGTTGGTTCTATCAAGGGCTGATCGTGTAAAAACATATAAAACTATATAATTCAGGAGGAAAGCAATGAAAAAGAGATTTTTGAACACACTGCTTGCAATCACGGTTATGGCTTTGGCCTTAACTGCCTGCGTTCCAAAAGCAACTAATGATGCCACAGCGCCGCAAGCTTCCAATTCATCAGTGGCAGGAGGGCAGCAGATGGCATTTGAGGTAAATATGGATGGCCTTCCCATTGTAAACGAACCGGTCACCTATGAAATTGCAGCCAGCACACAAAAGAATAAGAACTTTAAGGAACTGGAGTTTTTCCAGAAGCTGGAGAAGGAAACAAATGTGATCATTAACTGGAATATGTCCTCAGACGACGGCTGGAATGAGAAGAAGAGTCTGTTGTTTGCGAGCAATACTCTTCCGGACGCATTTTATGGACAGGACATTTTAAAAGATGTGGATATTATCAAATATGCGTCACAGGGAATGCTGATCCCGTTAAATGATTTAATTGACCAGTATGCACCAAATTTAAAGGCAATTCTGGATGAGAATCCCCAGTACAGGAAACAGATCACTGCGCCGGACGGCAATATATACTCTCTGCCCACCATCAACGAACTGAATCCAACAACCCATGACAAGCTATTCATTAATAAGACCTGGCTTGATAATCTGGGAATGGAAGTTCCAGAAACAAAGGAAGAGCTGGAAGCCGTTTTGCAGGCATTCAAAGACAGAGATCCTAATGGAAACGGAAATCCTAACGATGAAATTCCCTTTACCTTCCGCATGAGCTCCAGCGATCCATATAACCGCCAGCAGGGGATCCAGTCCCTGTTTGGAACCTTCGGACAGCTGGATGACATCTATCATTTTGTGGTCAATGACGGGGAGGTTGTCTATACACCGTCTACAGAACCATATAAGGAAGCTATTTCCTGGTTTCACTCTCTGTACGGAAAGGGACTGGTGGACAAGGAGGCGTTCACCCATGATTTTAACATTTATGTAGCCAAGATCCAGGATCCTGGCAAGATCGTGGGCATGTTCTTAGGCTGGAGCGGCAATGCCACTGCGGCGGCGAACAAAGATGATTATGTGGTCATGGCACCCCTTGTCAATACCAACGGACAGCGAATCTGGAGAACGGTAGATGCGAAGATCATTTCCAAGGGTTCCTTTGCAATTACCAGTAAAGCAGAACAGCCGGAAGTGCTGATGCGCTGGATTGATCAGTCCTATGATCCGGGGGTGTCCTTGGAAATCTGCCAGGGCCTTTTGGGCCGCGTGATGGATAAGACTGCTGAAGGCCGCTATCATCAGATGCAGCTTCCGGAGGGAGTAACCCTGGATACGGCAATCCACGACTACAGTCCGGGAAATGACGGAACCTTTGCGGTCATGAAACCCGTTATTGATAAGCTAGATTTAAATGCCAACTTAACGGAGAGGAAGGAACTTGATTCGTTCTACTCCAAATATAATGTGCCTGCCGGTGAAATGTATCCCAACGTGTTGTTTACAGAGGATGAAATTGAGGAAATCGGCGTATTGCAGACGGACATTGATTCCTATGTGTCTCAGAAGTATGCCGGATGGATTGTGGAAGGCGGAGTGGAAGACGAATGGGAAGGGTTCCAGAAAAAGCTTAAAGACATGAACGTGGAACAGTACATTCAGATCTATAAAGATGCATATGACCGCTATTCCGCAGAATAGTAAAAGGAAAAAGAGCCGCACTTATGTACGGCTCTTTATAAAAAAAGGAGAAGACAAGGCAAATGAAACCACATGTTATCATCATCATGGCGGACCAACTGCGTTGCGATGTGCTGGGCAGAGGATTTACTCCCAATATTGATTCCATTGCAGAAGAAGGAACCTCCTTTCG
>POVV01001085.1_pt1 | contig 11436 bp, 9 predicted proteins | sample 1560271 | NCBI WGS metagenome assembly POVV01 (sample SAMN08337232, study PRJNA429181) | Bioreactor metagenome, whole genome shotgun sequencing project. | biome: cows' rumen and soil; feature: anaerobic; isolation source: anaerobic chemostat enrichment culture, galacturonate as sole carbon source...... | reverse complement strand
CCTCAAGCCACCCTCTATTTCTGGCGTGACTAAGACCTTGATGAAACTCTGTAACCATTCTGACGTTAGGGTATTGGGCACAAAAACTCTGAGACACTAATTTAGTATCATCAGTTGAATTATTATCAACAATTATAACTTCGTATAATTGTTGAGCTAAAGTTTGAGATATTAGAGACTTTATACATGTTTCCAATAGGTTGGCCCGATTGAAAGTACAAACGACTACAGATAGTTGTACCTGATCCATATAAACTCTCCCTACTCACCTAATGCAGTTTAATAGCAACTGTATACTACGTTTATAAAAAGTCGCTCTCTTTTGCTCACTTAATCCCAACGTCAAGAATCCCCACAAAGCAAGCCATCTTGTTCCAATAGCATTTATACAACAGGAAAACCAAACATCTACAAGCGTTCTAACATGTACAGTTTCAGAACCAACGCTAAAACTCTTTATTGATAAAATCCTCAACCATTTTTGGGTACGTTTTAGAGTTACCAAATTCACGGGAAACTTTCTATTACATATGTTTTTGTGAATTTCGTAAAATTCGTCAGTTAATTCAACTCCCAACTGAGATAAAAGCAGTTTACGAGCCCTATCAGCAAAGTGGATTTGAGCATCATTGTGCTTTCTTCCTATTTGGTTTTCTGATAAACGATATTTCACCAATGGTTCTGGAATGTTTGCCAATCTAACAACTCTCGAACAACGAATCCATAGTTCATAATCTTGCGAATATCGATACTCTTCGTTATAGTATAATCCCAATTTGCACAACAGATTACGGCGGAAAATAACCGTAGAATGAGCTAAGCTATTATAAAATAAAAGCCTACTGGTAATTTCATTATGTTCAATAGGATATTGCCATATCTCATGTCTTACACCGAAAGTTTCGACCCAACTCCCGCAAACACCAATATCCGAATGCTCTTTCATAAACTGAACCTGTTTTTCCAGACGTTCGTGCAGACTAATATCGTCACTATCCATTCGTGCGATATATTCTCCTTGTGATAATGCAATCCCCTTATTAAGGGATACTGTCAGTCCTAAATTAACTTCGTTATCTATCAATCGAATACGAGGGTCAGAATATGACTGGATAATACTTCTGCTAGTATCAGTGCTCGCATCATTAATTATCAATAACTCAAAATTTTTGTACGTCTGTTTTAAAATACTCTCGATAGCTTCTCTTAAATATTGTTCTCCATTGTAAACTGACATAAGTACAGTTACTTTTGGACATTTACTTGCGAGGTCAGTTTCCCATTCTAACATATACTGTTCCACACTGCTCCACCTCATTACGTTTATAAATGTTTCGCAGGTCAAAGAAAAAATCACCTTTCAATGTCGAAAGCATTCGCTTGCTAATCTAACTGTTCTTATCAAACCAAAGCGCCGTTACTAATAATATCCAAGTTTTGTAATTGTCTTCCTTTGCCAATTTTTGCGTTTCATTATAATCTACAGCTTCAAATATCTTAGATTTATTATTATTTAAATATTCTTTTCTTAATTTGATTACTGATGAGCGTTTAAGCCATTGTCCTACGGGAGCACCAAATCCTTGCTTTGATCTGGTTCTTATAGCTTCCGTCCATTCTGCCTGATAGGCTTTCCTTAATACTATCTTATCTTCATCCTTGGTTAGCTTCATGGAATGTGGTAATAAAATACAAAATGAAGCAAAATCCACATCTAGAAACGGTGCTCTTAATTCAAGGCTATTGGCCATTGATGCACGGTCGATTTTGACTAAAATATCTCCTGGCATATAATCAAGCAAATCCATTTTAAATACATCATTGATATTTTGTTCTGGACTAAATATATTTTGTTCACACTTAATTCGATCGTAATTATCATCATTTAACTTTTCCCGTGACACCGGTCTTAAAATTCTCTTTAACTCATCATCGCTAAAATATGTATTTTGTGCCGCATGAGCAGTTATTATATTATCATACTTTCTTTTGAATACTTCACATTGTAGATTCATAGACAATCGTTGATATTGCTTAAGCTTCAATTTTGCAGCTATTCTAGCTGCAATTCGTAGCGTAAAATAACGTAAATGATCGCCCTTAGTTTTATTCAAACCTAATAATGACTTATACCAACTGTATCCTCCTAATAACTCATCTCCCCCATCACCGGTAAGAATCACTTTCATATGTTGACTCGCCAATTTCGATATTAAATAAGTAGGAATATTGGACGAGTCTGCGAAAGGTTCATCATACACTTCATTCATTTTTAAAAGCATTTCGCCAATATCTACATTTTTAGCAGTTAATTCTTGATGTTTTGTCCTATATTTGTTAGCAATTCCCCTCGCGTATGGTCCTTCATTAAAACCATCCTCAAAGCCAAAAGAAAATGTATGTAAATCTTTTTTATATTTACTAGCGACAGCAACCACTGTACTAGAATCTAATCCACCGCTTAAAAATGCCCCAACTGGCACATCAGCCACCAGTTGCTTCTCAATAGCACAAGAAAACAGACGCTTAAATTCACTACAGGCATCGTCCAAGGTTATTGAATTATCAGTTGTTGGCAAGTTCCAATAACGCTGGATTTCTAAGTTTCCTTGACGATATTTCAAGTAGTGTGCCGGAGGCAATGTATAAATATTTTCATATATCGTTTGATATGGGTGAACGTATAAGTGCTGTAAATAATGTGCTAGAGAGTGATAGTCTATTCTGGGTTGCACTAAGCCAGAAGCCAAAATCGCTTTGATCTCAGATGCAAAAATAAATTCTCCATTTTCGCCCATGGCGTAAAAAAATGGTTTTTCACCGAAACGATCCCGGGCCGCAAAAAGTGTTCTGTTTTCTTCATCCCATAAAGCAAACGCGTACATACCCGGTATTTTTTTTAAACAAGCAACATTATCTCTAGCATATAAAGCTAAAATTACTTCGGTATCTGATTGGGTTTTAAAGGGATACTCAAACACTTCAGTCTTAATATTCTTATAACCGTAAATTTCTCCGTTAAAAACAATATGATTAGCACATTTAGCACATTTCATCGGCTGCTTTCCCGTAGACAAATCTACAATGCTTAATCGCCGATGTCCCAATGCACAATTCCCAATAAGTGCTATCCCCTCATCATCTGGGCCACGGTGATGAATAGACGTAAGCATTTTGCGTAAGACTCCCTCATATGGCTCGATCCGAGTATTATTGCTAATGATTCCAGCTATTCCACACACCTATAGCTTCACCCACTTATCAGGAATTAAATCCCTAGTATCATAGTCCTTTACTCTAAACCATTGCTCCGGAGAAATTACTATTTTTTTAGAATTTTGATTTAACCAAGCCCCCCACCAGCTAAATGAACTATTAGCAATGATGTTATGTTTACATATACTCATCAGTATCATATCTTCATAAGAATGTTCTCCATCATTATGATCAACAATAACTATATTAGAACTGTTACTAAAATGGTGACGTACCCACGCAAGACTGTCAGAAAAGATATAATATTTTACATCGCTTTTATTTCTCGCTATATAGTCCATCGCTTTATTGTAATACTCTATTGGCATTACGCCATGTACTTTATTAGCTTCTGGATTTGTTACATAGTCACTACGCCGAATATGAAGTGATATAGATTCATTTCTAATAATTTCTTCTGCTAAACTTCGACTCTCATAACTCATTTCCGCTTTTAAAGAAAAATCCTGTCGGATAACATCCTCTATCGCCTTAAAATATTTCTCACTTTGCCAATAACCTGCTAGATATAAATTTCCTTCCATCTCCAAAACAAGAGAATCAAAGTGAAATTGCCTTTCTTGTACAACTGTTAAATCAATTGTTTTTTTATTAATCCCAAATTTCCCCATTAGTACTCTTAGTTTTTGCTTCCATCCATCAAGTCGAAGCGCTGCAAGTTCGCTTGCAGTTGCAAATTCCTCAGAAATATTAAAACAGTCAAGCTCATACTTACGAAGCTTGTCCCCCCGAAATGTATAGGTATCGAGTTTAAAAGTAGTATTAAGTTTAATAGATAAGTACCTACCTAAAGAATACTGAAACATCTGATTTCCTAATCCGCCATTCAATTGCACTATTACCATCTACTATTCCTTCCTAGCAAACACATGACAGCCAAAATATAACATTTCGTTTGACCCCGTATCCTGGCGACTTAATCTATTAAGCCGTCTCAACAGTTGCTTTTCAATCCAACGTTCCAATAGATTAGCTTTGCAGTTTGTGTATTTATTTGCGACTCCATCAATTCTTCGCACTTCTTGAGCTAAAAACTCAAAATAATTCCCATTCTTTTCAAGTTCAATAATATGAAATCCATATGCAGGCAAATGTTTTTCATACCAATAGCTATTAAACCCAGACACGAAATGAAAAGGAGCAAAATGTGTTAGACTACAAAACGGAGCAGTAAGTAATAGTACACCTTGTGGTTTAATTAATCGTGAGAACTCTTTCAACGCTAATAAAGGATCCGGAAGATGCTCAAATACCTCTGTGCACATAATAGCATCAAAGGATGCATCAGGTCTTGGTATACTGATAATGTCAGAAACAATATCCAAATTATCCTGATTCCATGAACCAGTCTGTAAACCTTTGTTATCTCCGGAACCGTTGTATTGCCCGAAGTCCTGCGAAACATAGCGAAGGTGTGTGCAATACGGCTTAAACTTTCGTTCACCAGCTCCGGCATCGAGTATAAGGCATCCATCTGGGATCTCTTGCAACTTCGTCTCAATCCATGTTTTACGATTTGCCTCGTTTTGTAAACCAACCAGTGCCATTAATTTTTCCTCCTAAACCAGAAGCACCCACATCCGTAGTTCTGTTGATTTGCCATTTCCTTTGTAGCATTTCTAATAAAGCCGTACTTAATATGCAAGTCTGGCACAAGCGAAAACTCCTTTAACTCAAATTCAGAAAATACTTCAATAATTTGGTCATATGAATATATTCGATGCGCATTAAACATAGTTTTGTTGTTCCCTATAGGGAACAACAAAAAGAAGGTCACCGTTTACAGCTAATACTCGTTTCAGTTTCCGAAATAGCTTTTAAGTCACCACATGGATCAATCGGATCTCCATATCGCTCTAGACCAATATGCTCTACTACATGCATACACGATAGAGAATGTACAGTCTTATCTTCGAAAGGTAAGTTTAGTAAATCGCCTTTTTTGGACTGTAAATTGCCTAACTGTAAAATTGCTTGCCGATAATCATAAAAATCCACAGGAATAAACGCCGAAACTATACTGATAAAAGCCAGACTTGAGGATATATCAATATGTTTTTCTGGCTTTTGTACAGCTAGAATTCTAGCTGCCCATGCAGGATGGTAAATATAATGAGAATCGAAGCCAGTTGTTGATGTCCAATCATTTAAACATGGATGTCTCTCTGACCAACGAAGTTTGTTTCCATTTTGTTGAAAGAGTTTTTTTTTGTAATGGGAGAATTCATAATAGAAGCGGCATGCTTTCTTTATAGGTAATATCATAGACAAAAGTTTCTGATAAACTAAGCTAATTCCTTACTTTTTTTACTTGCGCCTTAGCATATTCCCATTCCATAACATTCCCTCTTTCGTTCCCATCCGCAGATTCTATCTATTTTTCCAAATACTCTCATCTACAAATATCGTATTAATATAAGTATCAGCATAAACAAAATACCTTTGCTGCAACATATAATCAATAATATCATCCAATTTTTTTTCAGTTTTGTCCTCAGTATATGAAAGAGTCTCTATGCAAAACACTTTGGGGCGAAGTATATTGAAGTCAATCGACTTCAATATACTTAACTCATACCCCTCTACATCCAGCGATATAAAATCTGGAACAAAATACTTCTTTGATATTTCACTAATTGTAATGAGTGAAATTGGAATAACCTTTTTTATCTGTTGCTTTCCGTATGAAGCATAACGTAATGCCGTTTCTTGACAAAATGTATTCAGCGTATTAGTTGACATAACATAAAAATTTGCTTCGGTTTCCTCACCTATCCCAATTCCCGCATTTAAACATATATCCTTACCTCTAGTTCTTTTTATTGCTGGGAACAAGTCTGGATCAGGTTCAATACATATTCCACTTGAACCCTTATTATAAAAGTAATAAGTGTTATTCAAATGAATTGGGTGATTAGTCCCGATGTCAAAATAGGTAGGTTTATCAATTTTAAGGCTATAAAATATGAATGCTACTATAATATCTTCACCACACTGAGCAAAGGTTTTTTGACCATGCCTGTCTTTTAAAAAAAACAAATTCATATATACGTTACTCTACCTTTCTGTTAAAAGAATTCCATCTAATTATTGGATTTAAAACTGTAGGTCTCTTATATAATAGATAAGGAGAATCACTCAAACCTCCTACAATTTCCAAGGAAATACTTGGCGGTGATTTCAACGGCTGAAATAACCACTTTCGAAAATGCACTCCCCCAATTAATTCAATTCTATATTTCCCTTCATTTAAAAGCCTTTTAGGCAGATTCGAATACAAAACATTTGAGCCCACTATCAGTGTTGGCCATTCTTCTTCGCTCTCGTCAGTCTGATATGACCAATATAAACACTCACCACTATCTGTATATATCGCATAACCAACTGTCAATGCTTTATCAATCTTCTTAATCTGAGCTTCTATAAAAATGAAAGCATCTTGATCATTCCGTATGGGGGTTGGTAGTAACTTACCTTCTTTATCACCAATATACATTTTTATAGGATAAAAATAAGGATTGCTAAATTCTTTCTCCTTATTCTCCCATAGCGTAAATTGGCTATATTCATTTTTATATAAATAATCCTTAATAATATCTCTAACCGTAAAGGATTTGCTTTTTATTTGCCCGTTTTCGATCAGAATCGCACTAGAACATAATTGTTCAATAGCAACCATGTTATGACTAACAAATAATACAGTTCTTCCCTGTTGGCCTACATCTTTCATCTTGCCTAAACATTTTTTTTGAAACTCTATATCTCCTACAGCCAGCACCTCATCGACAATAAGAATTTCAGGATCTAGATGCGCAGCTACAGCAAAAGCTAAACGTACATACATTCCCGATGAATATCTTTTTACAGGAGTATCTATAAACTTAGATATTTCCGCGAAGTCTACTATCTCGTCAAATTTGCGATCTATCTCAGCCTTACGCATACCTAGAATAGCTCCATTTAGATATACGTTTTCTCTCCCAGTCAGTTCCGGATGAAAACCTGTACCAACCTCCAATAAACTTGCCACTCTACCCTTTATTTTTATCTGCCCACTAGTAGGCCCCGTCACACGCGATAATATCTTAAGAAGCGTAGATTTACCCGCTCCATTGCGACCAATAATACCAACAATATCTCCTTGATTAATCTCAAATGAGACATCTCTAAGTGCCCAAAAGCTGTTATCTTCGCCTATCTGTGACACATCCCATTGACCTAGCTTTGAGTTCGGGTCTTCTTTACCCTTAAGCCTCGCCCACCAACTCTGCAAATCCCGATACAACGTACCGGAACCAATAGTACCTAATTGATATTGCTTTGACAAATTCTCAACCTTTATTACTGTATCTGACATAATATCCTCACTTATCACACTGTATCCATAAAGTTTTTCTCAACTTTACTGAATAGAATAATACCAACCATAAATAAAATTACGGTAATTGCACCACTAACAAGCCAGTACCATAAAGGAATCATCTGCCCTCCAAGAAAGGCGTAACGAAAGATTTCGATAATCGCTGTCATGGGATTGAGGATTAAAACCCAACTCATGAGTCCACTTGCCATGGAAACTGGATATACTACCGGCGTGGCATACATCCAAAGCTGAACACCAAAAGTAACCAGTAAAGATAAGTCACGGTATTTGGTCGTCATTGAAGACACTATAATACCGCACCCTAGCCCCAAACATCCCATCTGCAGTACCAAAAGTGGCGTAACTAAAATCCATAAATTAGGAGCTACCACTGCCCCCTGGAGCATAAAGAAGATTAGTAGCGCTAAAAATAGTACAAATTGAATTCCGAACGATAACATATTGGTAATCACCACAGAAATAGGTATAACTAGCCTAGGGAAATATACTTTCCCAAAAATACCAGCATTAGCCACAAAGGTATTAGAGGTAGTATTTAAACATGCCGCAAAATAATTCCACATAACTATCCCTGATAAATAAAATAAGACTTGCGGTAATCCGTTAGTTGGCAATTTAGCAATCTGTCCGAATACAATAGTAAATACAATAGTGGTAAGTAACGGCTGCAGTAAGAACCATAGTGGCCCTAAGATGGTTTGTTTATAAAAAGCCACAAAATCTCGTTTTACCATCATTGCTATTAAATCACGATAGTGCCAAAGTCCTTTAAAGTCAATGTCAAACCATCCGTTACTTGGTTTGATAATACTTGTCCATTGCTCCTGTTCTAAATGCATTCTATTCTCCTGTTAATTAATCGAATAATTCCTATTCTTTGTTTAGTATATCGCAAATCCTTCTTTCAGCGAAAACTCATCCTATCTCATTGATCTCATATCTGGACAAATCAACTTTTTCCCCCTTCTCTCTTACACCCTCTGTACTGCTCTTGATCATCAAAACTCGTATTGTCTGCAACATAATAACCAAATCTGTTACTATATTGCACTTTTGTATATAAATCAAATCATAAATAAGTTTGTCATAGGGTGTGGTATTGTATTTACCATTCACCTGTGCCAATCCGGTAATGCCTGGTTTAACATTATGGCGATACAAATATTCCGGGATTTCCGCTTTAAACTGTTCGACAAAGAAGGGTCGCTCCGGTCTGGGTCCCACAATGCTCATATCTCCCATTAATACATTAAAAAGCTGGGGCAGCTCGTCTAAGCGAGTAGTGCGGAAAAATTTTCCTAGTTTTGTAATACGGGGGTCATTTTCCGTTGCCAATACTGGGCCTGACCATTTTTCAGCGTCTTGCCGCATACTACGAAATTTATATACCTTAAATAGTTTCTCATCGCGCCCTGTGCGAATTTGGCTGTAAAAAACAGGGCCCCTGCTATCAAGTTTTATTGCAATAGCTATCAATAGCATAATCGGACATAATACCGAAAGTGCTATAGCAGAAACTAAGATATCCATGATACGTTTTAAAGAGCGTTGTTCAAGATTGGGTTTTAGATATCGGGGGCAAAACACAGGAATATCGTCAATTTTGTCTAGTTCCACACTACTGCAAAACAATTCATACACGTCAGGAATTAAAAATACCTGCTTGCCATGTTTATGGCAAAAGTGGACTATTTCCGCTTTATCTTTTAATCCCATATCAGAACAAACAATAATTAAATCAATGGTTTCTGCAATTTTTTGCCAGGGATCATCTTCATAATTATTGCATATATATCTCACCTTGTAATTTAACTGTGGTTGGGCGTTTAACCTGGTAATAAGCCTAACACATTCCGCTTCACTGCCAATTAGAAGTGCATTTCGGGGATTGATTCTCGCCCTTTCAATTCGCCAAAACATATATTTCCAAAGAGCCAGTAGTAAGAATTGCAAAACAGCGGTAACAACTAACACACTGCGTGAATAGGCAAATTCTCGCAGAAAAAAACTGGCAGCCATCATAATGATGAAAAGATTAAATATTGTTACAGCTAAGCTTAACAACAACTCACTATATCTTTTTCGTGAAAGTGTGAATAAACCATTAATATTAAATAAAATACCTGCTGTTATAATCATCACCGGAGACATAGTATAATAAATCGTAGCATCAGGTTTAGGTGTGTAATATGAAAAGACTATAGCAACAGCCAAATATGTTGATAACAATAATATCCCCATATCGCCTATTAGTAGTATTAGCTTGCGTAACATTGGAAATCGCCTTTGCATAATTTCGCCTCACAATAATCATTTCGGTTCTTAGGTAGTTTTGCAAATTAAGCTGTACGATAACTTGTACTTTCTACATTTTATTATTAGTTCCCTCCTATTTTCGAAATGCAATTACTACCATAAACATAACTGAATTGCATACGCCCCATATATTATATATGGGGCGTATTTTATGTTAGACTTAATTATACACTAAAACACAGAAACTGCCAATAAAATGAGGCTGTTATACTACAAAAAAGCAAAAGGATTCCCATTATTAATATAGAATATTAAGATTACATGATTTGTAAGAATTTATTCTAATATACCGTTTAGCAAGGAGTGAAATTTTGTTAACAATATTCTTGATTTTGATTTCTATTTTACTTGTTGGGGGATTAGTTTATTTTAAATACCGCCAGCAAACACAAGAAACAGCTTACGGCATACAACCCAAAAGGGTGTTATTTTATGATTTCACTAATCCAAATTTAATTTTATCCAGAGGTAAAAAAATATTGGTATTAGCCCCGCATGAAGATGATGAGGCTTTAATGTGTTCGGGCATTATCGAACATGCTTTAACAAACGGTGCTGACATAAAAGTTGCGGTAATTTCCAATGGTGATAAAAAAGGACGGAAAGCCGGCCTAACCCGCATCAGGGAAACCCTTAAAGCCATGGAATATTTAGAGTTGCCTTCTTCTAATATCATCTTTTTAGGCTATGGTGATACGGAAAAGAACAGCAATAGTTTCATGAACAGGCTTTATAACGCTGAAACAGATACTACAGTGGTTTCATCCTATGTCGGCACTCAAACATACAGTACCCCTGAAGCGCCGGAATATCATTATCAAAAGCATGGTGTTCATGGAACCTACAATCGGGCGACCTTCCGTCAGGACCTGGAAGAAATTATTGAGGAGTGCAGACCGGACTATATTTTCATTACATCACTTTATGATACCCACCCTGATCATTCCATACTGTATAAATTTGCAGTTGAGTCAATTATTCACCTTAAACGCAATAATCCTGAATTTTCACCAATTATGTATGAATATCTCATCCATTCCCATGACGGCGATGATCATTGGCCGGCACGCAACCCTAAAAATGGTTTTCTTACTCCCTTTTCCAAACCAAATACATTGGATACCCATACATTATTAGATTGGGAAAAACGTGAAATCTTTCTGCTGCCCATGAATATGCAGAATGTTCCACTGTCAAAAAGCAAGAAATATGTAACCATAAGTAAGTATCGCAGCCAGAAACCTGCTGCTAATAATAATTATCTATATTCCTATGTAAAAAGAGACGAGATTTTCTGGAAAAAGGATTTTTCTAATATTGCCTGTTTAGCAAATGTTAGCGTTTCTTCTGAGAATGAGTCAACCAATCAGCTTGGAATCAAAGCAATTGATGGTATTGCCGATGGTTATCCACGCTTTCCCACTAATGAATGGGCAACAAAAGGAGAAACCTCAGGGGCA
>POVV01001084.1_pt1 | contig 11437 bp, 12 predicted proteins | sample 1560271 | NCBI WGS metagenome assembly POVV01 (sample SAMN08337232, study PRJNA429181) | Bioreactor metagenome, whole genome shotgun sequencing project. | biome: cows' rumen and soil; feature: anaerobic; isolation source: anaerobic chemostat enrichment culture, galacturonate as sole carbon... | reverse complement strand
AAATTGGTTAAGTAGCGCAGTAGGATGTGCATAACAATAAGAAACAAATGAAAAAAAGTGGATAATTAGCAAAAATAGAAAATACTATTTTTGAAATGGAATAAATAAAATTTATTCTTCACCGCTGCTTGCGGATAAATTGTTTTGACAATATAAAATGTTTAGATATAATAATTGTTATGAGTTAATCCTTTAACCAGCACTAAATATAAGTAATTATACATTTATTGGAGGAAAAAATGAATATACTATTAATGGGAGGAACGCAATTTGTTAGCAAAGAGTTAGCAAAATATATGATAGATAAAGGATATAAGGTGTCTATCTTTACGAGAAATCAGTCTAATTTAGATTACGAAGGTATAGAGGAGCATTTTATAGGTAATCGTAAAAATGCTACTGACTTAGAAAGTTTAAGAAATAAAAAGTTTGACGTTATATATGATATTTCCGCCTATACAAAAGAAGATGTCGAGCTGTTATATCAAGTACTAGATAAACAATCATTAAAAAAATATATTTTATGTAGTTCGGGTGCAGTATATTTACCATCAGTTGAATATTTAAATGAAAAATCCGAATGTGGCTATAATGAGAATTGGGGTGAATATGGAACAGATAAATTATCTGCCGAGACTTTTTTACAGGAAAAAAGTATTTCCGATAAGGTATCTGTTTCAATTGTAAGACCTTCATATATTTATGGTGCTGGTAATAATTTATATAGGGAGAGTTATTTCTTTGAAAAGATAGAAAAAGGCGAGATAATCCCAATTCCAGATAGTAGTAGTCAGATACAGTTTGTTTATATATCTGATTTATTGAAGATTTTTGATAAGTTACTATATATGCAGGCAGGAGGAATATACAATGTAACAAACCCTGAAGTAACTAATTGGGAAAAGTTAGTAAGATGTGCAGCTCTTGCTGTTGGCAGACATGCAAGAATTAAGAAAGTTCACTACCAAGGAAAATTAAAAGCTCGAGAATTTTTCCCATTTAGAGATTGCACATATCTGCTAGATGTCATAAATTTGGAAAAGGATAACTTACCTATCCCTAACATTGGATTAGAGGATGGAATGAAATTATCCTATGACTGGTATAAAAATCATTCTAATATTGATGTCGATAAAAAAATGAATAAAATAGAGGATGCAATAAATTTGTAATGGTGAAACAATCGTGGAAAGTTGGAATAGAAACAGGATTTACACTCAGTGTTGGTAAGAGTTATAAGTTTCTTAATAAGTATATATCCAAAGATTTATGGAATAGGTTGTTGTCTACATATCGTATGGATTCTTATTATTAAGGTGATAAAATTAAAATGTTTTAAGAGTGTATCCCGTGAGAACGTTCATACACGAATAGCCATTTTCAGCCTTGTATTATAATAATAAAACATATATAATATGGAAGTGTTACAATTATATGGTGCTTTTTAAAGTTAAAAGGGAATGTGGTTTAAGTCCACAACAGCCCCCGCTACTGTAATTGGTTTGAAAGCTGTACGTAATAGTCATTGGAGATATGATAGAATGCTCATCTATTGCCGTGAAAACTAGGTTGAGTAAGATACATTAATCTGAGAAGACTGCAGTTAGTAAGTTAACCATAAGTCAGGAAACCTGCCATATATAACTGAACCGTTCATCTTCGGAGGGAAGAGAGAGCAGAAGGAGATTTTAATGAATAATATACGTAAAATAATGGTAGTATTATGCTGTTTGGGCTTAATATGTGCTCTTTCGGCATGCAGTACAAAGAAAAACAGTTTAGAGGATACAAATGTCGATTCGGCAACGGCATCAGTAACAACGGAAAAAACGAAAGAAACGACAGATTTCCAATCTGCTACAGAAGCGTCGGAATCATTCGCAAAGGTAACCAAATATCCGATAACAATTACCGACTCACAAGGGAGTGAGGTGACCTTTGACTCAGAACCTATGAAGGTTGTTTCCATGGCACCTAATATTACGGAAATGATGTATCAGCTTGGCTTAGAAAGTAAGCTCGTTGGACGTACAGATTATTGCGATTACCCCAAACAGGTAAGTAGTATAGAATCGGTGGGCACCTTACGTGAGCCTGATATTGAGAAGATAATTAGTTTAGAACCAGATGTTGTAATTGCCTCCACACATTTTAGTGAAGAAGCAAATAAAAAATTAGTTGATTTAGGTGTAAAGGTTGTCGTTCTTTATGATGAATTTGAAATAGAGGGCGTATATTCAATTATTACATCAATGGGTACCATTTTAAATGCAAATGAAACAGCTGCAGCAGTTGTTCATGATATGAATAAAACAATAACAGAGGTAAAATCTCGGATAGAAGGATTACATAAACCAAGTGTATATTATGTGGTAGGTTATGGTGAATATGGTGATTATACAGCAGGAGGAGACACTTTCATCGGTCAGATGCTTTCACTTGCTGGTGGTAACAATATCGCACAGGATATATCTGGATGGTCATATACATTAGAAGCTTTAGTAGAAGCAGACCCTGATATCATAATAATTCCTATAGATTTAAAGGCTGACTTTGAGGCAGCAGAAAATTATAAAGACTTATCGGCTGTAAAAAATGATCACGTATACGGAATAAATAAAGATTTAGTGGAACGTCAAGGGTATCGAAATGCGGAAGGGTTAAGAGCCTTAGCAGAAATAATACATCCAGAGGCGTTTCAGTAGTTATATCAGGCTTTGAACAGGATAGGCGGCAAATATCTTGTTCTGGGCCTATTTGTTTTACCCCAATTTGGATTTATATTGAGTTTGCTTGATAGGATAAGAAGGAACATACTTGTTCAAAAAATAAATAGATGAATAAATTAAAAATAGAGAGCTTTAAGGACAAAAAAACGGTATGAATACAAGAAAAATAATAAATTTAGGAAAATATGTAAATAGTAAAGATATGTGGTATAAGCTAATTCTAATCATAATTTTGTTTATGTGCATTGTCATCTCGGCTTCTTTAGGTTCTGCTGATTTGTCTGTAAGCGACAGCTTGAAGATAATCTTTTCTCGGATTCCGTACTTTGGAAAGCGTATTGATTTATCAGAAATTGCAGAAGTCTATCTTAGAATTGTATGGCAGATTCGAATGCCAAGAATTTTACTGGCTGGTTTGGTAGGATGTGGTTTATCTGTGGTTGGTGCTGCATTTCAGGGGCTATTTCGCAATCCATTAGCAGACCCACATATTTTAGGTGTTTCTTCAGGTGCAGCACTTGGGGCGACACTTGCTATGTTAAGTGGCATCGGGCTTCATTTCTTTGGTCTTGGAGTGATTGGAACATTTGCATTTTTTGGTGCCCTTTTAACAGCTTTTATTGTGTATCAGATATCCTGCGTAGGGAGTAAATTGCCTGTGGTAAATATATTATTGACAGGTACTGCCATTAGCACGATGCTTTCTTCTGTAATATCTTTATTAATGACGTTTCACCACGATAAAATAGAAAAAGTATTTTTGTGGACGATGGGTACCTTCTCAGCAGCAACTTGGGACAGGGTATTATTCCTTTTTATTTTCACTGTAACTTGCTGTGGTGTGTTGATCCTATTTTCAACTGAATTGGATGTAATAACGACAGGAAATGATACAGCAGAAAGTTTAGGTATTAATACAGTTAGAATTAAAAAAATCATTATGATTGTAGCATCTTTGCAAGTCGCAGCATGTGTATCGGTTAGTGGAATAATTGGATTTGTGGGGTTGGTAATTCCACATTGTATTCGCATGATTAGCGGACCAAGGCATAAAGGATTGCTGCCTTTGTCTTGTATAGGCGGTGCAATCTTTATGATTATTTGCGATACCATTGCTCGCAACGCAGCGGCACCATCTGAGATACCTGTTGGAGTCATTACGGCGATGTTAGGTACCCCATATTTTATCTATTTATTGCAACGCAATAAGAAAGGGGGATTGTCATAATGAAGAAAGAAATAAAACAGGCAAAAGAGCCAGGGATTTTAGTTGATTCACTCTCCTGGTACCCTAAGAAGGATAAAAACCCAATTCTTGATAAGTTAAATTGTTTATTTGAAAAAGGATATATTTATGGTATCATCGGACCGAATGGTTCAGGTAAAACATCTTTTATGAAAAATATTCTTAGGTTCATCGAACCAGAAGAAGGTAAGATTGTATTGGATGAGATTAACCTGATGAATTACAAACGGAAGGACTTAGCAAAGAAAATTGCATTGGTGCCACAAAACATACGGATTGAAAGTTCTTTTTTAGTAAAAGATATCGTAATGATGGGAAGAATACCATATCAAAAGCGATTTGCCGATGCAAGCGAAATAGATAGAGAGAAAGTAAAAAAAGCAATGTTATTAACAGATTGCTATGAATTGCGGGATAAAAGCGTTACAACCTTGAGTGGCGGGGAAGCACAGCGTATTGTAACAGCCAGAGCAATAGCCCAAGATACACAATGTTTGGTTCTGGATGAACCGACCTCTAGTTTGGATGTAAAGCATCAGATAGAACTTATGCAAGCCCTTGTAAAATTGAATGAAAAGAAAGAAAAAACGATTATCGCAGTACTTCATGACATTAATATGGCAGCGCAATATTGTAATCGGATTATCATGATGAAGAATGGACGTATCCACAGCAATGGTAAGACAGAAGAGGTTCTTACAAGAGAAAACTTAATTGATGTCTATGATGTCGATTTTGACATATTAGAAAATCCGCGAACAGGAAAGAAATACTATGTTCCATTTTCAAAGGATAAGAAAGTATGAAAATTGCCATTCCTTAATTAAAATTGCCCCTTTTGTTAGACAATAAATTAAACGAAAGTTTGCCTGATTTAATTTTTGTCTAGCTAGGGGCAAACTAGATTACTCCTAGGGAGCAGTTTTTGTTTCCTATTATTTTAAATTAGCAGAATTGCTTGTGTTAATGAGTTCTCCAGAATCTGCATTTATGAAATTAACTGTTATGTTATCAGTTTTAGTTCCGTTAAACATGTTATACATGCCACCATACATAAAGAATGCTATAACGGAAAAAGACTCACTCATTGATAGCTCGGTAGAAGTCGTAGTAATATTAAATTCGGTATAATCATCGTTTATTTCAATCGAAGATATATTGGGATAATCAGTTGAACCGACCATTTCATTAATTTCAGATGTTAATTGTGTTTTTAATTCTTCCATATATTTATTATGTGTATCCTTTGTCATTACATAAGTTGCGCTTCCATCCGCATTTAATGTTGCCGATATAAATCCACTTTCCAGACTTGAAGTGTCTAAATCTTCTTGAGAAGTACCCTCCATATATTCTGCTGGTATTACGATTTCAATAGTTAATAATCTTTTATCAACTTCAACCTCTCCTATTGTTTCAATTGTGTCATCGATTTCAGAATTCATTTCAGCCTCTGTTCTAGATTCGGTGTCTGATTCGGTTTCAGATTTGGTTTCAGTTTTTTTGCTATTTGTTGTTTGAGTATTTACTTCGGTTTCAGATGTTGATGTGTCTTTTGTAGAGCAACTAGTGAACACTATACATACAATTAGTACTAATACTATAACTTTTTTCATAAAATTTCCCCTCTTCTTTTGTTTTTATTATAAGATAATTCATTTATTCACATAAACCTAAAATCCTGATAAATCTGAATTATCCATCAATAACAATAGCACATTTATTCCCTTAAAACTACATTATATTTATTGATGAGTATTTATTTTGAAAGGGATGTTGATAACTTCCGCAATTATTATAATAGCTTAATTATGGATAATTATGTGCTTTTTGTCAATACAAAGACTAGGAGAGCCCATTAAATATATTGCCTTAATTTGCAAATGTTTGTAGTTTACGCAATCAGTACAAGATATTTAAATTATTTATCAATATGTAGATGTATGTTTAACTTATATCTACATTTTGATATAATTATATTATGGAAATAAAATATATAAGTACAATGACAACAGTTTCACTAGTAAACTACCATTTTGTGTTTTGTCCTAGATACAAAAGCGAAAGAAATTGACCGATAAGCCATTGGATAAATTTACAAAACTAAAATGTTGTGTTGTATACGGAGGCTTATCGCAAAAACAACAAGAAGAAAATTTAAAACGTAAGGTAGATATATTAGTTGCCACACCAGGCAGATTAGCTGCCTTAATGGATTAAAAAATTGGTAAGAAATTAATAGAGATAAATGATCATCCATTTCCATTAAAAAATAACTTTCCAAGAATAAAGGTTGTACAGCCAAGAAAAGAGAAAACAAAAACAGAGAAATCTCAAGAAAAACGAAAGAATACATCATCAAAGACAGCTATATCAGTAAAAAAAGAGCCTGCAAAGAAGACTTTACAAGAAAAGAAAAAATATCGTATGACAGCAGATGGAACATTAAAAGAGAAAGGGAATTTTAATAAAGTTCTATCAAAAGGCAAAAAACGATAGACTCATAAAATTGCTTCCATAAACTTAGTCTTAATACTATTTTATTGATAAATGATATTTGGAAAAGAGGTTATCATGAAGTACAAAATTAAAGATGTAAAACGTATTTTAAATATCAAAGAAGAAACGCTACGATATTATGACAATCAGGATATCATAAAAACCAGCCGAGATGAAAGTAATAATTACCGTTACTTTAAAGCAACGGATATTAATAAAATATTTGCTTATAAAATGTATCGTTCTCTTCTTTTTTCGTCCACGGATGCTAAACAGTTAGTATCAGGAAATTCCGAGGATTATCTGTTAGACAAGCTAAATGAACAGCTGACAGTTATAAAAAATAATCAAAATTATTTAGAACGAGCACATAAGCATATCTTTGACTTACAGATTAAGTTAAATAAATGGAAATCATTTCAGGGTGGATTTGAAATTGTAAAATCCCCTGGATGTTATTATCATCCCAATCAAACACTTGACTCTTTTATTCTAAACTCCACTGTATTTGAAAATAGTTGGCATTGCTTTGATTATTTTCCATCAATCTGGCCATGTTTTTATTATGAGCCTTCCATTGATGATAAAATTAGTTTTGGATATGGTATTGAAGTAGAACACGTTGAGTTAGCTGATATGATTCACCTTCCTCCAACTAAGTGCTTGTATACCATGTTTCTTTTAAACACTGATTTGTTTGAACACATGAACACTTTGCTGGAGGAGGCAAATCAATACTGCCGCCAAAATGGTTATTCCTTAAGTGGAATTACCTATGGAAATATACTTCATGAAACGAAGAAGGACGGCCTTATTTCACAATTGTTTGATGTATATATGCCTATTGTTTAAGCAAGTCAATATCTTTTCCTAATGCATTTTCTGTTGCAGCAGCACCGGCAAGTCTTCCGGAATTATAAGCCCATCCCTGTGCAGCACCTTCTATGGTATGGGCATAATGGTCAGAATAAATTCCGCCAGCATCTGCTCCCGCAGCGTACAGATTAGGAATTGTAGTATAGCCGTTTTCTGGATCTGCCTGTACTACTTCAAAGGCTGAATTAATACGAATTCCCCCAACGGTACAAAGATTATTAACACTGACTTTATAAGCGTAATAAGGTCCTTGACTCATCTCGTACATATGCTGTGCATCTTTTCCAAAAAGAGTATCTTTACCATTTTTGGCATCCGTATTATAGCGGTTCATAGTTTCTTGCAATGTACTTTGTTTCATATTAAGCTTCGTTGCTAATTCTTCTAAGGTATCAGCTTTTACAACATATCCGCCATCTACCATTTTGTTTGTGATTTCAGTTAGTTTACCCCAGCCTTTATCCATAGGAGTAATCTCAGGCATAGGCCCCATAGCAATCTTATCTTTCATACCAGCAGATCTTGCGCCCTTTTCTTCTAATGTTTTTAAGAGTTCTTCATTATACAGAAAATATGCGTAATTTCCTTGTGATATTACAGAATTACTGGAAAGTGCTCTATCATAAACAATATCTTCATTGGCAAATCGATAACCTTGGGCATTTACCCATGGAATGATAGGCATATATGCTACCGAGGAAGTTGCTTGGTATAAATCCATAAATTCGTAGTCGCCTTCAATCTGGCCATTGCCTTCTACATTGAAGGTATGTGCTACCATGGCGGATAAGCCTCTAGAAGCAGCCCCTGCCTCCCATGCCATCAAAATTCCATCTCCTACATTGGAATTATATCCGGCCGCATTTACGGTTACGCCATTTAATGCCTCTTTTATCATATCTTGATTTCCAACAAAGCCACCTGTCGCAACAATAACCGACTTAGCAGTAATTTTAAGAGTTGCACCGTCTTTAGCTTTGGCGGTTACACCAGTTACACTTCCATTGTCGGTTATTAAGCCATCAGCAGGTGTTTCATAGTAAATTTCTGCTCCATTTTCCTCTTTTATTTTGGTCAACATTGCTCCTAATTGCTCTGAGGTTTTTGTATAATCATCGTATTTATGATAACCGTTTGTACCAGCTCCATGACTTTGCTGTACGGCTTGTTCAGTCTTGTGGAATACAACACCGTGATCTTCTAGCCAATCTCCAGTCGTGCCTGATAATTCAAGGAACTGCTTTACCAAAGAAGCATCTGAAAGCCAATCCATTTCCTTCATCCATTCTTCAAATATATAGTCGATGTCAACTGGCTCATCACCTAATTCTCTTGCTTTTTTACTATTGGCTGCAAAAAATCCCCCTCCGTTTGCAGTGGTTCCCCCTGCAATAGCTGTTTTTTCAAGAACAATCACCTTGGCTCCGTTTTCAGCAGCTGTAACAGCAGCGGCTGTTCCCGCACCACCAGCACCGATTACGACTACATCAGCAGATAATTCAATTGTTTTTCCTTCATTTTCCTTTGCTACTTCCTTTTTTAAAGAATCAATGTCTGCACCTGCCTGAGTAAGGGCATCTTCAATTGCAGCTAGAAAACCATCAGAGGACTCTGTTGCACCACTTACAGCGTCTACGCCCAAGGATTGTTTGGCAATGACTTCTTGTATCAAAGATGCAATCGCGTTGTCACCTAAGCCTTCAGTCTCAGAAGAATCCAAAAGAGTTATGCTCTCAATTGCGTTTTCTGTGACAGTTACCTCAACTTTTATGGTGCCATTTTTTCCTTTTGCTTCCCCAGTATAGGTACCTGCAGTATAGGTTACTCCAGATGTGTTTGCATCTTGTGTTGGTTCTTCTGTTTGAGTTTCTTTCGTGTTTTGATTTACGGTTTCAGTGGCTGTTTTTTTCTCACCTGCGCAACCTAGCATAGAAACAGCTAGGATACAGCTAAGGAATAATGGTAAAATCTTTTTCATATGTTTCCTCCCAATTAATATGTTTCAAAGTTTGTTATTTTTTTGACAAATTAAACAGTAAAACAAGCGCTTGTTTATACAGAAATAAGCTTACACCCTGTAGCAACTATAAGGTCAAGGTTAAAATTGATTCCCGCAATGTACTTCATTTAGTAAATTTAATAACAGTGACATACAGCTGTCATAGTTATATTGTTATAATTTGATAAAAAAACAAAGGGGAAATATGTTATGGTAGATGTATATAATAAGTGTCCTATCCTTGAAAACGATTCTTTTTTATTAAGATTTGTAGAGATTGATGACACTTTGGATATGTTAAAGATTTATAGTGATAAACTAGCAGTTCCACTCTTTAATAGCGATAATTGTCATGGAGATACCTTTCATTATGTTACAATGGAACAAATGAAAGATGCAATTTTGTTTTGGATTATGGAATACGAAAGAAAAGGATTTGTAAGATGGTCAATTGTAGATAAAGAGAAAAATAGTGTGATTGGAACCATTGAGCTATTTCACAGAGTGGCGAAGGACTATTTTCATGCATGTAGATTACTACGTCTTGATTTAAGAAGTGACTACGAAAATGAAACCAGTATTCTTTCGATTCTATCCTTAATAATTCCACAAGCCTTTGAATTATTTAGTTGTAATAAGATTGCAACGAAAGCCAAAGAATTTGCCAAGGAGAGAATACATGCGTTAACAAAAATGGAATTTCACTTGTCAGATCAAAGTTTAATTGGTTATGACAAGTCAAGATATCAGGATTATTGGGTATTACATAAAATGGAGTGAATAGGATGAAAATTGATCGCCTTTTAAGAATTACAATTTACTTATTAAATCACGGTAAGACCTCTTCTGCTGTGTTAGCAGATTATTTTGAAGTGTCACAACGTACCATTATGAGAGATATGGATGCATTATGCTTGGCAGGTATTCCTGTATGTTCCACAACAGGTGTGGATGGCGGTTATGAGATTATGGAACACTTAAGATGCAAAGCCAAGTGGCAGGACAGTTAGACTATAACTATGTGATTTGTGCGCTACAAGGACTTGCTTCCGCATTTGAGAATAAAGAGATACAAGCAACACTTGAGAAAATAAAAAGTTTAAACGATGGTAAGAATCAAACCATGATATTTGATTTGAGCGTTGCTCATGAAAATCGAAATACAAATGAAATGCTGTATGTTCTTAACCAGTGTATAAATGATAAGCAAGTAATTCAATTTATTTATACCAATGCAAATGATGAAACAAAACAAGTAGTGGTGGAACCTATCAGCACCCTATACAAATGGTACAATTGGTATTTGATTGGATATAGTAGGAGGCATCAAGAGTATCGATTATACAAGGTAGTTCGCATGGATCAGTTAAGTGCCTTAGTACATGAAAAAGTTAAGGTACATGATTTAAACAAAGTGCAGGAAATCATGCAAAATGCTAAGGAAAATCGCAAAATAATTCGTATTGTTATGAAATGCAATAAAATATTACATGCAAAATGTCGCGAATACTTCAAAGCAACTATACTAGAGGTTGAAACAAATGGGGATTTTGTATGTGAAGCTCTAGTTCCAGAAGAAGAGATATTTTGGTATGGTATTCTTTTGTTCTTTAAAGATAAGATACAAGTTTTGGAACCACCAGAATTAATCAGACGAATCAAAGAAGATTGTAACAACATTTTAAAGGTCTATGAAGACTAAGATAGCATACAAAAAGGAAACAAACATAGGAGATAATAAATGAGACACATCATATATATTTATTTAAAGGATAAAATGGCTGACTGGGAACTGGGATATATTCTACAAGGGCTTAGTATGCAATCTATGTTAAAAGAAGAAAAATATAAAATAAAAACAGTTGGTAAAACAAAAGACCCCGTGAAAACTTTGGGAGGAATTACAATGCTTCCTGATGCTACAATAGAAGAAATAAATAAGGCAAAAGAAATACAGGATACAGCTTTGAGGAATAAAAATTTTTCGCAATAAAATATTTAAATTTCATGCAGGGTGACCACCTGTGCGGTAAAATATAAGCAAGAAACTTTTCGCACAGGAGGATACAGATGACAAAAAAGGAAAAA
>POVV01001081.1_pt1 | contig 11502 bp, 11 predicted proteins | sample 1560271 | NCBI WGS metagenome assembly POVV01 (sample SAMN08337232, study PRJNA429181) | Bioreactor metagenome, whole genome shotgun sequencing project. | biome: cows' rumen and soil; feature: anaerobic; isolation source: anaerobic chemostat enrichment culture, galacturonate as sole carbon... | reverse complement strand
CGGAGCCGACAAGTCGTTGCTGTATAGTGTGAATAACCGGGAGATTGGCGTATTGGCTTCCTGGAATATGACAGACTTCCAACGCAAGCTGTTTCGGTTGGTTGATATGGAACATGGAATCATTAAAAATTGCCTCCGCCATATGGCGCCGGTGCTTGTTCCCTATTATAGCAGGCATCCGGATTGGATTCCGGAAATTTATGAGCACCTGGATTTTGAATCCTTTATCCTGTATCCCTTATTAGCCCAAAAGCAACTGGTTGGTGTGCTGGCTTTGCTGGCCAAAGAACCGATGCAGTTTAGCGATCAGGATCTTATGCTGCTGCAGATGATAAGCAATCAAATGGCTATTGCGGCGCTTAATGCGCAGGTCTATTCGGAAATTCGCAGCATCAATAAGCATTTGGAAGAAGAAGTTTGTCTAAAAGTGAATGAACTGAAAGTTTCAGAATGGCAATTGATTCGCAAACACGCGGAACTAGAGACAGTCTTTCACGCCATTTCCGATATCTTGGTCGTTGTTGATGATCATTTGCGTATCCTTGCCATAAATAAAGCGGCAGAAAACTATTATGGCAAACAAGACAAACACCAAATTATCGGTAAGCATTATTGTAATATGCTGTGCGAACGGCAAAATTGCAAGTTGGCTCCCAAAGATGCGGCGGATTGCGATAGAGCTTGCATAAGCTGCTCTTATACCTGTGCGTCTTGTTATTTAAAAGATAGTTTAGCCAGCGGCGTTCCGATAATGACTGAGGTTGATGCAGGAAGCAGGGTGTTTATGATCAGTGTGTATCCAATACTGGATGAGTACAGCAAGGTCGAGAAAATTGTTTGCTGTACACGGGATATTACTCTAACCAAGCGCAAGCGGGAAGAATTAATCCAGGTGCAGAAAATGCAGGCTGTCGGCCATCTGGCGGCGGGGGTTGCCCACGAGATCCGTAATCCTCTGGGGGCAATATCTAACTATGTATATATACTGGAGGATTGGTTGCACGGAATTGAAGCGACAGGAGCTGAACCTGATAAGGAAGTTCAAAGTTCATTAGCGGCGATAAAGCGCTTGGTGGAACGCAGTGAGAAGGTTATAAAGAATCTGCTGGATTTTTCCCGCAGCAAGGCTAGTGACATTCAAGTGTTCCGATTATCCGAAGTACTGGAGCAGATTATGCTGCTGGTCGGTAAAACAGCGCAGCGTAATCGAGTGAAAATAGTCGTTAAGGGTGATGAAGCATTTCTGATAAGAAGCGATAGCAACGCAGTGCAGCATATCCTGTTTAATCTCATAATTAATGCGATTGACGCCCTACCGGACGGTGGTGAAATACTCGTTGAGTATGAGCATTCGCTGGGAGAAACTGTGCTGAAAGTGACAGATAATGGAGTTGGTATAGACAAAGACAATATTGATAAGGTATTCAACCCCTTTTACACCACCAAGTCGCCGGATCGGGGAACCGGCCTTGGTCTGTATGTCGTTTATAATTTGGTTGAACAACTGCATGGCAGGATTCATGTTGCATCTCAACCCGGAATCCAGACGACATTTTCTGTTCATATACCTTCTGAGGGTGCGATAGTATGAAAAAAACAGTACAAATTTTGTTAGTTGAAGATGACCGGGACTTTAGTGAAAGCCTGTCGCTGATTCTGAAACGCAAAGGATATAGCGTATTATTGGCTGCTTCGGCAATGCCGGCGCTTAAGCTTCTGGAAACAGAACGTATTGACGCAGTATTGTCTGATGTCGTTATGCCGAAGATGAATGGATTGGATTTTGTAAAAGAAATAAAGCGCCGTTACGGAGACGGTATTCCGGTAATCATGCTTTCAGGTTACGGCAATGTGAAAGAGGCAGTGGAAGCAATGCGCCTGGGAGCGTATAACTATTTTCTTAAGCCGGTTAACCAGGACGAACTCTGTATTGCTATTGACAAAGCGGTTGAACTGGCAGAGCTTAAAAATGAAAATAAGTTCTTACGGGGAGAGTTGCAGTCTGCTAAAGGCGGGATGCTGTTAAGTAACAACCAATATATGCAGAAACTGCTCGAAGAAGCCAAAACACTGGCGCAAACGGACATTAATATCCTGATCACCGGCGAAAGCGGTACCGGCAAGGAAGTATTGGCCAGATTTATTCATGATTGCAGCAAACGACACGAGAAATCATTTATGGCGATCAATTGTCAAGCCTATGTGGAAACGTTAATAGAAAGTGAACTGTTTGGCTACAAAGGCGGTGCGTTTACCGGAGCGGCTAATAAAGGGAAGCCTGGCAAACTGGAGGTAATCCAGGATGGTACCTTATTTTTGGACGAAATTGGCGAATTGAATTTGGCTACACAAATCAAGCTGTTACGGGTTTTAGAGAATAAAGAGATTGAACCGGTTGGCGGTATTAAGCCAATCGCAGTTAGTTTTCGCTTGCTTACAGCCACTAACCGCGATTTATCTGAGGCAATTATACAAAAGACATTCAGAGAGGATCTATTCTATCGCATTAATGCTGTGACTTTAAACCTGCCTGCGTTGCGTGAGCGGCAAGAAGACATTATTCCATTGGCGCGCCATTTTCTCCAGGTATTTAGATTAGAACAAAAGCGGAGTTTACTTCGATTCACGCCGGCAGCGGAAACTGCTTTAATGAATTATCATTGGCCTGGCAATATTCGCGAGCTGCGCAATGTTGTTGAAGGCGCTGTTGCCTTAAGCAAAGGAACGAAGATTGATTCGCACAATCTGCGCATTGGTTTCCATGAACAACAGCCGATCTATTGTCATGGTTTAACCTTTGCCAAGGCAAAGGAAAAGTTCGAAAGGGAATTTTTCCATTATTGGTATCTGCAGCATCACGGTAATATTTCGCTGATCGCACGGACAATAGGCATGGATCGCAAGCAAGTCTATAAAAAGTTGTCTCAATATCAAATCGCAGACGATAAACCGGAACCCGGCAGGGAATGATGAATAAAAATGAGGAGGTTTTATCATGTTTAATCTGGGAATGCCGGAGCTAATCTTAATCCTTGTTATTGCTGTGGTCGTTTTCGGTCCGGGAAAATTACCCGAATTAGGCAAGGCGATGGGCGGCGCATTGCAGGAATTCCGGCGCGCTACAACGACAGAAACGCTTACCTCTGTGGATAAGGACGCCAAATCAGATCAAAAAGCAGCTAAGTGAGGCTTGTATGGAACAGATTGTAAAGCTGCAGGCAAAAGAACAACAATTAGCGACAAAGAGTGAAATGGCACTGATGGACCATCTGCAAGAACTGCGGCAGAGGCTGATCAAAGCGATAGGTGCGCTGGGCGCAGGCAGTATAGTGAGTTACTTCTATATTGAACAGATTCTGTCATGGCTGATTGCACCTGCGGGAAAACTCTACTACTTAAATCCGGCTGAGGCATTTTTTACTTATTGTAAAATCTCCCTAGTCGGCGGATTGGTGTTAGCTATGCCGGTCATCATGTACCAGTTTTGGCAATTTCTCTTGCCTGCGCTGACCGACAGGGAATTGTCAGCTGGTTTGGTATTAGTTCCGAGTTCGATCTTGTTATTCTATGGCGGCGTGACCTTTTCACACTTCTTTGTTGTTCCCGCGGCGATCAAGTTTTTTATTGGCTTTTCAAATGACTATTTGCTGCCCATGTTTTCGTTGGGACAATACGTAAGTTTTGTGCTGTCACTCTTGTATCCTTTTGGACTGGTGTTTGAACTGCCGCTGGTTATACTGGTGCTGACCCATTTCGGACTGATTAGCAGCAGCTTACTGGCCCAGTACCGTAAATATACACTAGTCGGAGCTTTCATCGCCGGCGGTATCATCTCGCCAACTCCGGATATTTTGGGACAGACGATGTTAGCGATGCCGATTATTGTGCTGTATGAGTTGAGTTATTTTATTGCTAAATACGGTTTGAAAAAATAGCATATCGAAACCGAGAGAGTCCCGGCTTTTATAGAAAAGCCGGGACTTTTATCTGGCAGCATCATTATGTGCTGGCTGTAGTATCTGTCGCTGTGCTATTGATAGTCGCTTCAGAGCAAGGTGCGAGCGGGAAGTGCAGTGATTTAAGAATCTGGTTGATTTTAAATGGAAAATCGGTTATATTTATAATATACCCCCCGGGGGTTAGGGGAAAGGTGATGAGTGTAAAAGCATGAGTAAAGAACAGTTGCGGAAAAGTGTGCTGCAGAGATTAGGTACAATTAAAGGCCATATTGCCGGTGTGGAAAAAATGGTAGAGGACAATAAGAACTGCGAGGATATTCTTTTCCAGTTAAGCGCGATAAGTGGCGCAGTAAATAAACTAAGCGCCCATATTCTTGAACAGTATTCAGAAGCCTGTCTGGAAGAGGTCAATATTGATGATGCCGCAGCACGACAGCGCATAGAGAGTCTGACGAGAACCATGATCACTATGCTGAAGAAATGAACCGGGAGTGAGTTCCCGGGCAAAGGCGTGAAAGGGGTAACATGAAAGATATTTTACAGCCTTACTTATTCTGGATATTGCTGGTTTTCTTAGCGATAGGCATTGTTTACCCGGTGATTGGATTGGCAGCTATTGTATGTATGCTGGCGCCTGTGGTTCTGGCTCCTTTTAAAGGACGCTACTGGTGCGGAAACTTTTGTCCTCGCGGCAGCTTTTATGATAATGTGCTTGTTAAACTATCGCCCCAAAAACCAATACCGGAGTTTTTCCGCAGTACCGGCTTCCGCTTATTTATGGTGTTGTTCATTATGGGCGTTTTTGTCGCCCAAATGGTTTCCGTTTGGGGCGACTGGTCGGCGATGGGAGCGGTATTTGTACGAATTATCCTGCTTACGACGATTGCCGGAATTGTGCTGGGGGCAATCATTCATCAGCGTACCTGGTGCTCCTTTTGCCCGATGGGCACTCTGGCCGGATGGGTGAGTGCGAAAAGAAAGCCTATGCCGCTGCGGGTAGATAGTTCCTGTGTAAGCTGCAAGCTGTGCACGGTAGTTTGTCCGTTGAATTTGTCGCCTTATGAGGCCAGGGGCGGCGCGGAGGGATACACGCATAGCGATTGCCTGAAGTGCGGCAAATGTGTGGAGAAATGCCCCAAAAAAGCGTTGTCTTTTTACCGTAATTCGTCAATGAATTAATGTGGGGAGGGTGTAGCATGAAAAGAATTCTTGTCATCGGTGGGGTGGCGGCTGGATTAAAGTCTGCCGCCAAAGCGCGCCGCTGTGACCCTACGGCAGAAATCACCGTGCTGGAGAGAGGCAGAATCGTTTCTTACGGCGCTTGCGGGCTGCCATATTATGTCGGCGGTGATGTTACGGCTATTGAGGATTTACTGAGCACACCGGCAGGGTCTGTCCGCAGCCCCGAATTTTTTAAAAATGTTAAAAATATTACCGTGCTGGCTCAAACAGAGGCTGTTGCCATTGACCGGACTGCCAAAACGGTTACCGTGAAAAAGCTCGTGACCGGTGAGGAAGATGTGCTGCCATATGACAAACTGGTTATTGCGACCGGTGCGACCGCCATCAAACCTCCACTGCCAGGAATCGGGCTGGGCAATATCTATTCCCTGTGGCATCCGGATGATGCTATCGCAATCCGTCAGGGCATTGAGAGCGGGAAGTATATGCGTGCTGTGATCATCGGCGCCGGGTTGATTGGCATGGAAATGGCGGAGGCGCTGACCAAACAACAGTTGGCGGTTAGTATTGTCGAAATGCAAGACCAGGTATTTCCGGCTTTTCTTGATCCGGAGATTGCGGGAATAGCAGCAAAATATGTGCAGGAAATCGGCGTCAACTTACTGACAGCAGAGAAAGTGGAAAGCTTCATCGGCGACGGGGATGTAACAGGAGTCAAGACAGATAAGCGGATCATTCCGGCCGATGTAGTGATCCTGGCGATTGGTGCAAGACCTAATACCGAATTAGCCAAAGCGGCTGGTCTGGCCATTGGTTCGACCGGCGCGATCGCGGTCGATGAGGAAATGCGGACAAGTGATCCAGATATCTACGCAGGCGGGGACTGTGTTGAGAGTGTCAATATCATATCAGGAAAAAAAGTATTTGCTCCGATGGGATCGACAGCCAATAAACAAGGCCGGGTCATTGGTGAGAATTTATGCGGCGGTCATGTCAAATTCAGAGGTGTGCTAAATACTGTTGTTGCCCAGATACATAGCCTTAATATCGGCAAGACCGGTTTGAGTGAACGTGATGCAAAGCAATTGGGTTATGAATATATTACCGCCATGGTTGCCGGTTTGGATAAACCGCATTATATGGGCGGGAAATCGATTTCGCTGAAAGTGATTGTTGATGCTCATACCCGCAAAGTATTGGGCATGCAGGCTGCCGGTGAAGGTGAAGTCGCTAAACGGGTGGATGTGGCGGCAACCTTGCTGACTTTCGGTGGGACAATTGACGATTTGTTCGACATTGACCTGTCTTATGCGCCGCCGTATAATTCGCCGATCGATAATCTGGCGGTGGCTGCCAATGCGGTGATGAATAAGCTGGCTGGCAAGTTTACCGGTATTTCGGCTTTAACTGCTAAAGAAAAGATGCAAGCCGGTCAGGCAATATTTTTAGATGTGCGCACTCCGGATGAATGCCGGTTGGTACGGCTTGCCGACTGTCCCAATATCAAGTATATTCCGCTCGGGCAATTGCGCAACCGGCTGTCAGAGTTCAATAAAGAGGATGAAATCATCGCTTTTTGCAAAATCAGCCTGCGCGGCTATGAGGCGGAAGGCATTCTGTCAGGTGCCGGTTTTGACAAGGTTAAGGTGATAGAGGGTGGTATTGAGTCCTGGCCGTTTACCTGTGAAAAAGCGGCGGAAACAATAAAAAAGTAAAGGGGGCGATACTATGAAAGCAGATCGGGGCTGGAGTCCGTATCTTGCCGGTGCGTTGAGCGGGTTGGTATCTATCGGTTCAGTTTGGTTTGTCGGCAACTATCTGGGCGCGTCGACAACCTTTGTTCGCTCAGCCGGAATGGTCGAAAAGCTTTTTTCCCCTGAACGGGTGGCAAGTATGCCATACTTTATCAAACAAATACCGATGATTGACTGGCAATGGATGTTTGTGCTTGGTATTGGACTGGGTGCATTATTCAGCGCGGTCTCATCCAGCAGCTTTCGCTGGCAGGCGGTGCCTGCTATGTGGCAGGAGCACCTGGGGCCGGCGGTTGTTCCCCGGGCGGCGGCTGCCTTCTTTGGCGGGATTTTGGCGATGTTTGGCGCACGCCTGGCGGATGGCTGCCCGAGCGGGCATGGCCTAAGCGGCTCCTTGCAACTGGCGGTTAGCGGTTTTGTTGCTTTAGTCAGCTTTTTTGCCGGCGGCCTGATTACAGCGAATTGGCTGTATAAAGGAGGGCGAAAATCATGACCCTGCTTTACGGGTTAATAACCGGTATTTTGTTCGGGTTTCTTTTGCAGAAGGGGCGGGTATTGCGGTATGATAAGCAAATTGCCGCTTTACGGCTGCAGGATATGACCATCGTTAAATTCATGTTGTCCCATGTGGCTGTCGCGATGGTCGGTGTGTATTTTCTCTACGATTTGGGCTTGGTGAAGTTATCTGTGAAACCGACGATCTTAGGCGGTGTCGTTATTGGCGGCTTGGTATTCGGCTTGGGCTGGGGCGTATTGGGGTATTGTCCCGGCACTTCATTAGGCGCTCTGGGAGAAGGTCGCTGGGACTCTGTGTGGGGAATTCTGGGCATGCTGGTCGGTGCAGGGTTATATGCCGAAGCCTATCCGTATTTGCAGAAGACTGTTCTTACCTGGGGTAACTATGGGAAGATCACCATTCCGCAACTGCTGGGCGTTAATCACTGGCTGATCATTATTCCGTTTATCGCCGGGACGGTTGTTTTATTCCGCTGGCTGGAGAAAAAAGGCTTATAGGTATTTACAATAAAACTGCGGAACAGATGCAACATCTGTTCCGCAGTTTTATTGGATTTAGAATTTGTAGTCAAGCCAGTGTCTTGACAACGTCAGATTTGTTGACACAGTTGTTGGTTTGTCCGTCATCAAACGAAAGAGATAACTCTGCCAAGACACGAGTACCTTGTCAGCCCTAAAACGGTAGAATAATGGCGAGATTATTTTGCGCAAGGCAAGACGGAGGAAGAAGGAATACCGGGAGTATTCCGACTGACGACAACGAAGGCTTGCACAAAATAAGCTGTCAGAATTCACTGGATTAGGACTGACAAGGTACTAGATCATTTGCTCAGAAACTGCCGCCGCTTATTTATCTGTATACCGATCAGGGCGGCGATGACGGCTTTAAAGATATCGCCGGGAATAAAGGGCAGGGCGCCGACTGCGACCGCTTTGCCCATACTCATGCCGGTAATCAGGCTCAGCCATGGTACGCCGAACAGATAGGCCATCACCGCGCCGCCCGCGATATTGGCTAACAGCAGCCGCCAAAAGGAATTGCTGCCGTTCCTGAGCCTGGCAATAAGCACTACGCCGGCCAGAAAACCCCAATAATAGCCGCCGCGGGGACCCAACAGGACGCCAATGCCGCCAGCCATCCCGGAAAAGACCGGTACTCCGGCGGCTCCCAGCAAGATCAGTGTCAATACGCTGAAAAACGCCTGCCTGGCTGTTAAAATGCTGCCAGCCAGCATAATTCCCAGATTCAGCCCGGTAATTGGCACCGGACTGATCGGCAGGGGGATTGAAAGAATCCCCAATAGCGCAATCAGTGCCGTAAAAAACGCTGCATAGATAAAGTCTGTTGTTTTCATGGTTGTTTGTGCCAATTTGTCTCTCACTCCCGCTCATCTCTATCGCTATTGCATGTAACAAAGTATAGAGTAAGCAGTTTTCTTTGTCAACTTAGTTTTTAAAATAGGTTAACGATAGTGAGAACCCGAAAAAGCATGACCTCCTCTGTTGGCCAGCCGGTCTTATTCAATAATTCTAGCGATTTCAATACCGGCCATCGGTTCGCCTGCATCTTCGTAAAATTATCTTGACAGTTCCTCGGAAAGATACTATAATTCATGCTAATTAAGATGAATTGATAAATAAACGACCAATCAGACAACTGAAGGTCAAAGAAGTTGTATAAACAAACTTCTTTGACCTTTTTATGTACTCTGCGCATTCACGCAATCAACAGCATGATGTACAGAGGATGCAATCTGAGCAGGCTGATTAGGCAAATGACCTAAAGGCTATGTTTTATCTCCTCACTTCCGGGGCAGATAAAATATGGTCTTTTTATTTTTCAAGCTGTTTTTACTTACACAGATGCTTAATGCGATTTTTAATAAGCAAACAGGAGGTTAAATTATTGTGAAAAGACTGAATCCATGGTTGCCGACCCTGTCGGCAGCTATTGCAATCGCTGCGGAGGTCCTGCTTGAAAATGCCGGCAATCATATGCCAACAAAGTATCCATATTTTATCTATCTATTAGTTGTATTTACTGTGATTTTCAGCAGTATGGCACTTGCTTCTTACTTTAACGGCAGGGCAAAGACCTGGGTAGAAGAGAGCGCATTATTTACGGCAGCGGCAATTTTATCCTTAAACGCATTGAATATCATTACTAAAAAGTTTGGTTTGCTGCCTGTTATCTTTTTTCCATCTGTTGATAAAATACTGAGTGTTATTGTGGAAGATTGGGAATTTCTTGCGTTATGCCTTGCTTCTTCCGGTAAATTGCTGTTTGTCGGCTACATCTTTGGCGCTGTTACCGGCTTTGCTACCGGCATTGCGGTGGGCTTCAGCAAAACCGCGGGCTATTGGATCAATCCAATCATTCGCGCTTTGGGGCCAATACCCCCTACCGCATGGATTCCCATTGTACTGATCAGTTTTCCAACCACATTCTCCGCCAGCGCGTTTCTGATTGCTCTGGCTGTATGGTTTCCGACGACCCTAATGACCGGCAGCGGAATTTTGAATGTACAGAACGCCTATTTCGAGGTATCAAGCACACTAGGGGCGGGCAAATATTATCAAATATTTAAAGTCGGTGTTCCCGCGGCTATGCCGCATATGTTTCTAGGCCTTTTTAATGGCACCTGCGCTTCATTTATTACGTTGATGACAGCGGAAATGCTCGGGGTGAAAAACGGCATCGGCTGGTATATTAACTGGCAAAAAGAGATGATGGCTTATGCCAATGTCTATGCCGGACTCATTATCATCGCTGTAACTTTTTTTATCCTCATTACTTTATTGTTTAAGGTTCGCGATCAGATACTTGTTTGGCAGAAAGGGGTAATCAAATGGTAGGAGAGATAAGGGTTGAGGGAGTGGTTAAACAGTTTTTCCAGCAAGACGCGCCTGATGTTGTTGCTCTCAGCGGTATTGATCTTACGATTAAGGCAGGTGAGTTTGTTTCGCTTATTGGACCGTCCGGCTGCGGAAAATCCACGTTGCTTCGTCTGATTGCCGGCCTGAATGGTCCGGACAGAGGCAATTTATATATCGATAATGAAAAAATCGACAAACCAGCATCTGAAAGGGGGTTGGTATTTCAAAATCCGATGCTGTTTCCCTGGCTGAATGTACATGATAATGTAGCCTTCGGTTTAAGAGCCCGCAAACTGTATAAACAAAATCGAGAGGAGGTTGATAAGTTCATTGACCTGGTGGGATTAGCTGCTTTTCATAAATCGTATCCGCATCAGCTCTCGGGAGGTATGGCGCAACGGGTATCTCTGGCCCGGGCATTGGTTAATCGCCCTAAAGTTATGCTGCTTGATGAGCCGTTAGGTGCGCTTGATGCTTTTACCCGAATGAATATGCAAGATGAGTTGATCCGTCTCTGGCAGGAGCGGAAGACCACGATGATTATGGTAACACATGATGTTGATGAAGCTATTTACCTATCCGATCGTGTCATCGTTATGACGCCAAGACCAGGCAAGATTGAAAAATGTATTGACGTAAAGCTTTCCCGACCACGAGACCGCAGCAATCCTGAATTCCTTGCTACCCGGACTAAAATTTTAGAAATACTGCATTTTGCCGGAAATGTTAAAGAGCCCAGTTATTATTTATAAAAGGAGATGTCATGATGAAAAGGAAATTCACGGCAGTTGTAGCGACCCTATTGACAGCGGCGTTGTTGGCGGGCTGCGGACAGAAAGCAGCAGCCCCTGTCGCCAAACCGGAGGACTATGTTTTAAAAATCGGCTATACCGGCAGCTTATGCGAAGCCCCTGTGCATATGGCGCTGGAAAAAGGCTTTTTTGCTGAGGAAGGCTTGACGGTTGATCTGATTAAGCTGGCTCCGGGAACACAATTTGAAGCGATTACGGCAGGCAAGGTGGAAGCCGGGTTCGGCCTGCTGGCAAGTCTGGTGCAGCCTCTTTCCAACGGCTTGCCGATTAAGATCACCAGCGGTTTGCATACCGGCTGCGATAAGCTGCTGGTACCGAAAGATTCGGGTATAAACAAGCTGTCAGATCTGAAAGGCAAACGAATTGGCGTTCCCAGCATGAGCAGCAGCCCGATTATTTTCG
>POVV01001080.1_pt1 | contig 11536 bp, 5 predicted proteins | sample 1560271 | NCBI WGS metagenome assembly POVV01 (sample SAMN08337232, study PRJNA429181) | Bioreactor metagenome, whole genome shotgun sequencing project. | biome: cows' rumen and soil; feature: anaerobic; isolation source: anaerobic chemostat enrichment culture, galacturonate as sole carbon source...... | reverse complement strand
GCCGATGTTATTGTCAGCTTTGTGTCTGTCAGCGTTGTGCTGGGCATCACGATGCACCTCAGCTTTCGCCTGTACAAAAACCAACAGCGCCAGCTGGAGCAGGCACGGGAGGAAGCAGTTCGGGCCAATCAGGCTAAAAGCATTTTTCTGGCCAATATGAGTCATGAGATCCGTACACCCATCAATATTATGCTGGGTATGAATGAAATGGTGCTGCGGGAGCTGCCGCCCCCGGCTATCGGTGCCTACATCAGCCGCTCCCAGGATGCTGGCCATATGCTCCTTTCACTCATTAATGATATTCTGGACGTTTCCAAAATCGAATCCGGCAAAATGGAGTTGCTGGAAGAAGCCTATTTAACGGAAGAACTGGTGCGGCGGCTGACACAGTTGGGTAGGGAGCTGGCAGAGAAAAAAGGACTTGCCTTTGCTGTGGAAGCTTCCGGGCTGCCGGTCAGGCTCTGGGGCGATCAGCTTCATATCCGCCAGATTGCCGCCAACCTGCTGAATAACGCGGTGAAATACACCGACACCGGTTCAGTGAAGCTTCGGGTCTCCGGAACAGAGTTGCCGGGCAGCGAGAATATCCTGCTGACCATCATGGTAACAGATACCGGTATCGGTATCTGTCCGGAGGACCAGGAGAATATATTTGAAGCCTTTGTCCGCAGCACGGCGCCACAGACCCGTAATGTCGAAGGAACCGGCCTTGGCCTGGCTATTGTCAAGAACTTAGTTATCCTGATGGGTGGGAAATTGTCATTAGACAGCGAATATGGTGCAGGCAGTACCTTTTCCGTTGAACTGCCGCAGCGCCGTGTGTCTGCGACAGCCGGGGACACGCCGGAAACTGCCGTCCCGGCGGAACAGAGCTTCTTTGCCCCGCAAGGGCGCATACTGGTGGTAGACGACAACGCGGGGAATCTGGCTGTGGTAAAATCGCTGCTGGCCCGGACCCTGCCGCAAATTGACACCGCGCTGAGTCCTCAGGAGTGTTTGGAACTGGCCGGAAAAAATCAATACCATGCCATTCTGCTGGATTATATGATGCCGGAGCTGGATGGTATCGAAACTCTGCGTAGACTGCGGCAAATGCATTGTGATGTTCCTATCATTGCTCTGACGGCAGATGTCACGGCCGGCACACGGCAAAGACTCTTGGACGCAGGCTTTGCCGACTATCTTGCCAAGCCGGTTTCCTGGATCAGGCTGGAGCAGAGCATATTGGCCTGCTTGCCCAAGGAGCTGGTGCAACGTGTCGCCGTCGATGCCGACAGCGTCGGCGGTGAGGCGGCACGGCTCCGGACAGAACTGCAGACATATGATATTTCTTTAGAAACCGGCTTGCGGTTCGTCAGCCGGAATCTGGCTCAATACAAGCTGATTGCCCGGATTTTCCTTGAGCATACCCGGCAGACACCGGAGCTGATCAACAAACTGGCCGGGCAGAATGACCTTCAGGCATTGTCCCATACCGCTCATTCGCTGAAGACCCTTTCCCGGCTCATCGGCGCTGAAGCGCTTTCCGGCCTGGCGCGGCGGATGGAACAAAAATGTGTCGCCGGGGACCCGGAATATATCCGCAGCGCTCTGCCGCTTTTTCTGTATGAATTGGCAACTGTCCGCAAGGGACTTGATAGTCTTATCTGGCAGGAATCCGGCGAGGCTGCGGCCACTGTACCGCCGGAGGAGAGCGTTGCCGTGCTGGTGGATCGCGCGGAGTCGGGCATTGCCGGCTATCATTGTGCGGAGAGCAGCCAGGCGCTGACAGTGCTTCTGTCGCTGGAACAGGATGCCGGCCGCAGGCGGCTGCTGGAGCAGGCTCATGAAGCTGTTCACGAGCTTAATTTTGAAGAGGCGGAGATCATCATTGCGCAGTTTCGTCAGCGGCTCTCCGGGCAAAACCCAGAAAGTGCGGGGAATAGTTGAGAGTCCGGGATGCAGTCAGAGAAAGGGAGGCGGTCCCCCTTGAGCCAGAAGAGCAGGCTGTTTGTCATTGACGACGATATTATCCAACTTAAAGTGATGGAAGAGCTGTTACGGGAACAGTATGAAGTGAGTCTTGCCAAATCAGGACCACAGGCTGTTCGCTTTTTAGAAAAGGGCAACAACCCGGATCTGATCATACTGGATATCGATATGCCGGATATGGATGGCTTTGCCACCCTGCTGGAACTGCGCGCTTTAAACGCTGGCCGGGAAGTGCCTGTCATCTATCTGACCGGTCTTGCCAGTCCGGACAGCGAGGCGTATGGCCTGCGCCTGGGAGCTGTCGACTACATCCGAAAGCCTGTGTTGAAAGAGGTCTTATTGGCCCGCATCGCGCTGCACCTGGACAATGCCGAAAAACGCCGCCAATTGGAGTTTCTTAAAGAGCAGCATGTCGGCGGTTTACAGGCTGATAAGCTGCTCACCATGAGACAACTGCTGACAAAAACTGAATTTACCGTGGCCGCGCTGGTCGCGCAAGGATATACCAATGACGAAATCAGCCAGATGCTGAATTATTCGCCTTCCTATATAAAGAAAGTCGTATCCAGGCTGTTTAACCGACTGGATATCGATAAACGCAATGAAGTCAAACAGTTTTTTTACTGACGGAAGCTATCGACTTATTTTGCCGCCGCTGCCGAGTAGCCGGGGATACGGTTTACCACAAAGATCACGAAGCTGGCGCGTCCCTGTTCCCGTTTGCCCTGTCATCGCGAGCGAAGCGCGGCGATCTCTCCCCGGAACTCACGTTATTACTCCACGGCAAGAGAAGATTGCCGCGTCGCTTTGCTCCACGCAATGACAGTACCTTTCGTACATCATCCTACTCCACAGGACCTGACCCCGTCTCCTCCTCCCTTTTTGTCATTGCGATGACAAGGAAGTCCTCATCCCGAATGCGCCATGGATGGCATAGCATTCCGGGCCAAAGCGCGGCTTCCCCCGACCCCAGCCTTTTCAACAGCCTGAGACCGTCACTGGCGGTCTTTTTTTTATGCCCTGGCAAAGAGGATACTTTTCGGGGCTATTTTGCTCATCGCCGCTGAGAGTATAGTTAAAGTACATAATCAGATTTGAAAATGACTTAAAAGCTACAAGCGGTTTCAGACTACATTGACGATTGGGAAGATCACCTGCATAGCGGAGCGGCGGGCTGGTGCGAGTGCTGATGCGGACGGCAGATTTGTAAGCAAAAATGAGGTGAAACTATGTCGGTTTTTTTGGCGATCGTTTTATTGCAAGCGTATATTGGATTGGTAGGTATCCTGTTGCTGGATAAAGCCAAAACCAACGTAGTGCCTACTTGGTTGCTTCGGGCCTTGATCGTCGGCAGCGCTTTGCTGGCGGTGCTGATACTCTTGTATTTGGCGCTGACCATGCTGCTTCTGGCGGCTGTGCGGTAACGGCAATGATGGGTCTATTAGGTGATTTTGTTAAATACCAGATTCTGATCGAGTTTGCCCTGCCGGGAAACTTGCCGAAAGCAGGTGGGGTGATTATCCTGCGCGCAGCCAGCCAGGATAGGCAGAGGGTTTTATACATGGGTAAAAGGAGTGAACGATTTGTCTGCAAAAGAGGCTTGCCATGCTGATGCTCTCTATTTTACTAAAAAACTGAGCAGCCGGCTGAAGCTGGTACCCGGCTTCGGGCTTACCGTTATGGAAGCGCCGATGGGCTATGGCAAGACGACTGCCATGCGCTTTTTCATGCAAACGGCCAACATGAAGATCCTATGGCACTCATCATATGCCAGCGGGCTGTCTTGTTTCTGGGACGGCTTCTGTAGAGCGGTCGCACCTCTCTCCGGCGAGCTGGCTGTCAAGCTGCAGCACATCGGTCCGCCCATTGACTCCGTGCTTGTGCACAAGGCAGTGGAACTGCTTTGCGATGTTAGGCTGACGCAGGAAACCGTGCTGGTGATCGACGATTATCACATGATTGAATCGTTGGCTGTAGATCGATTCTTTAACTTTCTTCTGGCGAGCCTGCCGCCGCAATTGCACGTAGTGGTGACGAGCCGCAGCGCGTTTCTCAGCGAAAAAGTGGCAGAGCTGAGGCTGAAAGGACTGGTCAACTATATAGGCAGAGAAGATTTTTTGCTATTGCCAGGCGACATCGCCGTTTATTATGCGCGCTGCGGCATTACTGTGACGGCAGAGGATGAACAAAAGCTCTTTGCTTACAGCGAAGGTTGGGTTACATCTCTCTATTTATCTGTGCGTGAATATATCGCGCGTGGCCAATTCGCCGCTTCGGGCAGCGTTTCGGCGCTGGTCGGCAGCACAGTGTACCAGCCGCTCAGCAAGGACCTGAAAGAGTTTTTGCAGGCCATGTCTTTGTTTGACTGCTTTAGTGCGGAACAGGCCCAGCATATGTGGCCGCGCGGCAACGCCGCCGCCCTGCTTGAAGAACTGATGCGCTGCAACTCCTTTATCACCAGAGATGCGGGCACTGGGCGTTATACCCTCCATAACCTGTTTCTTGCCCATATACGCGATCATTTTGCGGCGCAGACTGAAGAAAAGAAAAATCGATGGCGGGAACGCGCGGGGCACTGGCATCTGAAAGCCGGTGATTGTATTCAGGCCATGGCCTGCTTTGAACAGGCCGGTGACTTTGATATGGTTCTCCGAGCGCTGGCGCAGACAAAAGGCGCCAATGTCACCGGCGAGCACAAGGGTGCCATCCTCGGCTATTTCGACCGCTGCCCGTCTGCGATAAAAGTCGCGAATCCCGCCGCTCTGCTCGTTTTTATTCGTTTTCTGATTTCTTACAATGAAGCCGCCCGGCTGCGAGAGGCGTGCGCCTGCTTTGAACAGGCTGTTGGCAGCTTTACCGGCCTGCCATCGAAAAAGAATGCCTTGCTGATGGAATACGAACGCCTGCTCAGCCTGACCAAATACAACAACATCAGGGAAATGGGCAAGCACCACCAAAATGCCCTCCGCTATATGGAAAAGCCGGTTTCCGGCGAAGAGGCCAAAGGCAACTGGACCTTCGGCTCACCGTCGGTGCTGCTGATGTTTTACCGTGAAAGCGGCTGCCTGACAGAGCATGTCGCGGACATGAAGGACTGCCTGCCCGATTATGGCCGTCTCACAGACGGCCATGGCAGCGGCGCGGAATACGTCATGGAAGCGGAGACTGCCCTTAACAGAGGTGAGTTAGAGAAAGCGGCGTCAGTTATCCATAAGGGCATCCACTACGCTCGGGAAAAAGAGCAGTGGAGCGTTATGCTCGCCGCCAGCTTTGTTCAAATCCGGCTGGCTTTGCTCCGCGGCAGCTATTTTGAAGCAATGGCTCTGAAACAAAGTATGTTCGACCTGATCGAAAACAAGCGGCAATACCTGCTGCTGCACACGCTAGATATTTGCGAATCCCATTTCTATCTGCTGCTCGGCCTGCCTGAGCGAACGACCCCATGGATTGCCGACGGCGGATACCAAAATACACGCCTCATGTTTCCGGCTGTGCCGGCTGTCCATATCGTATATGGACGCTATCTGCTGCTTTGCGGCGAATACCAAAAACTCATTGGCTTGGCCGACGTATTTCTGGCCGCCGCTTCCCGCTATCCGAATCTGATCAGCCAGATCTATACCCGGATTTATCTGGCCGCTGCCTATCATAAGCTGGCCCTGCCGCAGGAAGCGATTTCCAGCCTTAGGGAAGCGCTGGCGATCGCTCTGCCTGACAGTCTTTATCTTCCCTTTGCCGAAAACGGCGATGGCATCCTTGATCTGTTGAAGTATCTTGCCGCTGATGAAGCCTACGACAGTCATAGTAAACAAATCATCGCTCTGTACAAAAAGCAGGAGCAGGGCCGGAGAAAAATTCTACAGGCGCATTTTGCTGAAGCGGCACCGGGATTGACCAATCGGGAAAATGATGTTGCCATGCTTGCCGGCGCCGGTTTGTCCAACCGGGAAATCGCCGGGCATCTGCGGATATCCGAAAACACCGTAAAAGCACGATTGAAAGTCGTTTTTGAAAAGTTATCCATTACGTCCCGGACCCAATTGAGCGAACGTCTGCGAAAATAAATTGTCCAATTTAAGGGAAAATCAGGAAAAGGTACCCGATGGGTACTGAAATTCATAAAAGAATTTTTATATACTTTTTATATATGTTTCAGCTTCTTTTGTGTTCAGGACGTAAAAAGAGAAGCTTCAGGCTCAGGGGACAGTCCCGTCCGGAAATCCTTAAATAGACTAATCATCACTGCTAGGAGGCGGATATTGATGCGGCACGAACGCATGGAAACGCTGGTCCGTCAGCTTTTGGATTTAGGCTATCACTCCGGCCAGGTCAAGCAAATTATTGACGAAGCGGCAAAGGAAGCAAAGGAGAGTGACAATCCTGAGACGTGGATTATTGATAGTCTTGAAAGCTATATTTTGTTTGCCGCCAAGTGCCGTAAGAACGGCAGATTGTGTTGAATGGAGGTACATATGAAGAAAATATTCGGTTTGTTAGTCATGGGAATGGCGCTGACGAGCAGCGTCTATGCCGCACCGCCGACACCTCCTCCGCCGGACAGCGATGCAGGCGCAACCCTCAATCAGAGCCGGGAATTCTTTCGCCGGCAGGAGATCGCCCGGGAGCTGGAAGCTGAAAAGAATCGCGTGAAGGACGAAGCGGAAGTGGAGCAAGCCAAGCCCGGGCAGGAAGAGCGGGAGAGTGTCCGTTTTGTTTTGCAGGATGTCCGGTTTACACCTTCCGCTATCCTGACACCGGAAGAATTACAAGCTATTATCGCTCCCTATCTCGATCAGTCTGTTTCCATTAACGACCTGTATAAAATTATTGACGCGGTCAATGCCACTTATCAGGCAAAGGGCTATGTTACCTGCCGGGCGGGCTTGCCGCCTCAGACCATCTCGCAGGGGGTGGTCCAGATCGAACTGTGGGAAGGAAAAGTCGGCGAGGTGGAGATTAAAGAAAACGCCACCACTGACGGACAATACATCAAAAACCGCCTGCCGCTCGCACCGGACAGCATCGTCAGCCTGAACGAACTGAACCGGGCGTTATTGTGGTTTAACGGTACGAATGATGTGCAGCTTCGCATTCAACTAAAAGCCGGTTCTGCATCGGGAACGACCGACTATGTCATTACAGCCTACGAACCGGAGCGGGAACAAATTTCCCTGTTTGCCGACAATTCCGGTTCCGAGACAAGCGGCCTGTGGCGGGGTGGTATCAGCTACAGCAACCGCAGTTTGAACGGCAAGCGCGATCAATTAACAGTTGGCAGCATGATCAGCAAAGGAACACAATCAGGCAGCATCAGCTACAGCACGCCGGTGACTGACAAAGGGACGAGGCTGGGCGTCCACTACAGCGCCAACAGCGTAAAAATCATCAAAGGACCGTTGAGAGAGATGGATACCCGCGGCCATTCAAGCGCCTATGGACTCAGTTTGACCCAGCCTCTTAGCGTCACCCGGGAGCACAGAGTGGAAGCGGGTTTTGACTGGAGCCGGCAGAATTCATCCACTGATTTTCTGGGAGAGCCCTGGGTCGACGATCAAATCGACCGCTACGGCGCTTTGCTGACTGTGACCAATTACGGCCGGCGCGGCGTTTTCTACCAACGGCATAATTACAGTTCCGGTACATGGCAGAATATCGACAATAACCGGAAGAATTTCGGCAGATACCTCTTTAGCGCTGTAGGGCAAAGGGTATACACTGGCGGGCAGCTCCTGACGGTGCGGCTGAACGGTCAGCTCAGCTCCACGAAATATCTGCCGTCGGCTGAGCAGTTTTATATCGGCGGCCTGTACAGTGTGCGCGGCTATAAGGAAAACTTGCTGGGAGCCGATAACGGCTATTCCCTAAGCTTCGAATACTCTGTGCCGGTAAAGCGCAGCCAGGAATGGTTCGTATTCTTTGACAGTGGCGGGGTCAGCGGCGATAACGCGTTTGACGACCACATGCTGACCGCCGCGGGTTGCGGGTATCGTGTCAGCTTTGACAAAGACCTGGCAGCGTCTCTGACTCTGGGGCTGCCGTTGCGCAAAGAGATCAACGGTGAACAAATCAGCAAGACCCGACTGCATGTGATGCTGAACGGGCAGCTTTAATAGCAGGGAGGGAAATAACACGATGGATTTTGCGAGAAAGCTAGCACGGTTAACCAAAAAAAGAGAAGAAGCCCGCCAACGGCAGGTCAGGCAGCACCGGCTGTGGCAGAAGACCACTGCGTTGACGGCGGCCTTCACACTGCTGGCTAACCCGCTGTCAGCGCTGGCAGCGGTGGTATCGGGAGACGCCATTACAACAGTTAACAAAACCGGTAACCGTTACGAGGTGGAAACCAGCCGCCGCTATGGGCAGAACAATCAAAACGCTGTTAACGTATTCAACGAGTTCGGCTTGAACGCCAACGAAATCGCCAATCTCTATTTCGGCACGAAAACCAACAACAACGCCAAGAATTTGTTCAACTTTGTCAATGCCCGCATCGATGTCAACGGTACGGTCAATGCCATCAAAGACAATAAAATCGGCGGCAATCTGTACTTTCTCAGCAAGGAAGGCATGTTTGTCGGCGGCACGGGTGTCATCAATACCGGCTCGCTGTATGTCATGACACCGGCGGGCATGCTGGGCGATCCGCTGAACCCGGAGTATAACTATAGCTACGCAATGCTAAGAGGTCAGTTTGTCCAAGGCTCGGCCACAGAAGGCACGGACACTTATCAACGCGTTGTCGCCGCCAATATCCCGCTGAACGCCGACGCCACCATCAGCGTGCTCGGCAAGATCAACGCGGTCAATACGATTGGTCTGTACGCGCCCAAAATCGCCGTAGGCAAAGATATTCGCCCTGATGATAAAGGCGGTACGGGTGCTATAGCAACCGGCGCAGCCTTAAAAACCGGTGTTGTCGATTTTACCGACCTGGTCAATACCAACGGCGCGTCCGGCCTGAGTGGCAGCGCGCTAACGGCTGTGCGCGATGAGGGCAGCGGCGACATTGTCCTGGCAGCCAAAGCAGAGTATGCTAACAGCCTGGATCAGGCATTTAATAATCTGGGCGATATTTTGGGCTTGCCCGATATTGATGTGCCCAAGACAATCACTGCTTCAGTGGAAACCTACGGTACGATCGACGCCGCGCGCGATGCCAAACTGACGGCACATGCGACTAACGGCAACTGGGATCTGGCGCAGGAAACCGTGGCAGGCAGCCCGGCGGCAGACGCGGGTAATTTTGTCCAAACTGTGGCCAAAATCGATGTACAGGGCGCGGTAAAAAGTGTCGGCGATACCGTGTTAAAGGCTGACGCCAATAATACCTATGTGGACCAGGGGGCGGGGATGAGTCCTCTCAACCTGCTGCCGGTGCTGGGTTCCGTAGGCCTCAATAGTATCGATGCCACGGTCATGCTGCTGGACAGCGAAGCAACCGTCAATATCGGCGTAGCAGGCAGCGTGACAGCCGGCAAGGATGTCAATATCACTGCCGATTCCAGACTGGACGGCACGGCAGGCCTGACAGTGGCGAGCAGTCCGCTGATCAGTTTAACAGCTAAAATTCCGGCGGCCGGAGTAGCCTATGTCAACACTGATAATGTAGCGGAAGTCACAGTCGCCGGCAAGATAACCGCCGGTCAGGCTGTCAATATTGCCGCAACAGCAGAGGAACTGGTTCGTACAACCGGCGCGGTATCTGCCAAAAAAGGCTTGCTTTCAGGCGACGCTACCGGTTTGGTAACAGCCATTGCCATTACCAGCAGCGATAATCATGCTGCCGTTACCATTGATAACACAATAGACGCCGCCGGTGACGTGACAGTGACCGCCGCCGCGAACAATACTCTGGCTACCGGCGCCGCGGCAACAGCGCCTGACGGCAGTATGGCGTCGGCGGCTGTCAATGTCCTGCTGCACGACAGCTCGGCACAGGTCAATGTTAATCAGACAATTACAGCCGGTGGTGATCTGACCATAGACGCCACCAACACAATTCATGAGAACACTGCTACCGCCACCAACGCGCATGGACTGTCGAAAATGGCGGCAGCGGCGAAAGATGCGGTTATGGGTGCTGTTGATCTTGGCGGTATCGGTAATGCCGCCAAGGGCTTAATCCCTACCGCTGTTACCGATAAGCTCAGCTTCCTCAAAGGCTCCGGCGATGAACCGGCCGAAAAGTCGCCGCTGGATAATCTGTTCTCAGCCGGCGCGGCTGTAGTCGTAGCGAAGGAGAACAACACAGCCGGCGTTAAGATCGCTAAAACCGCCGGATTGCAGGCAGACGGCGATCTTAAGGTCAACGCCTCCGTACTGGTGGAGGATACACATATGAGCGCCAGTGCCAAGACCAGTTCGTATAAGGACGGCGCCGAAAAGGATGTCGCCATTGCCGCCGGTGTGGTCTATGCCGGCATCGATAACAGCGCGACCGTAGAGATCGAGAGCCGCGACGCCAAAAGCGACGCGGTGAAGCTCAGCGGCAAAAATATCACCATCACCAGCAGCACGCTGATGGAATACCGCCGGGTAGAGCGGATGATACGGGATATTGAGCGGAGCGTTGACACTCTCGAAAAGGCCATTGATGAAGTGGAAGCAATGAGCCTGAGCGGAATGCTGGGAGATAAGTTAGAGCAGGGAAAAGCCCTGATCGAAGATATGAAAACGCTTAAAACCAGCCTGCAAAGCTGCGCCGGTGCTTATACCGACGATTTTAAACAGGCGGTGCAGAATCCCGATTCCATCACAGCAGACAGCGCGATGGACAAAATTTTCAATACCGCAGGTGTTGCGTTAGGAGTTTTAAATCAAGTAACCCAATTACAGAACAGTTACGCGGAGCTTCTGAACGTAACCGATCCGGTTGTCCAGCCATTCAGCAATGTCGTTAACGGCGCTCTCGGCGTGGCAACCAGCGCGCTGGCCTTCAGCGAGCCTAATAACTATGCCAACTTTTCCGCCGGCGCCCGTGCCGCCGGTGAGACCCAGGCATCGATTGCCGGTTCGGTCACCATTACCGACATCAATCATACCAGCCGTGTCCTGGTTGGCCGCAACGCCGAACTGGCAGCGGTGAATACGGTGAAACTGGCGTCGGAAAACAAGATCGGCGACGTCAATATTACCGGCAAGACCACGTTTTGGAAAGCCGACACCGCCGGTCCGGGCGTCGGTGTCGGCGGCAGCTTTAACTACCAGGACTTTGATACCAATTCACTGGTGGCTGTGGCGGAAGGAGCGGCGCTTACGGGCGGCGATGTCAAGCTCAGCTCGGATAATGAAATTTTCCATGTGGGCGCAATGCTGTCAGCAGGCAAGAGCGATGGCTCCGCCATTTCCGGTATGGTTTCATTCACTAACGGCGAAAGCATCAACGTGGTATCGGTCGATGACGAGGCGGTTATTACCGCGGTGAAGGCGGATGAAGGCAAGCCGGAGACTGCCGGCAATACCGGCTCTGTCAATCTAACCGCCAACAACAATACGAGCGTGACCAACGCCATTCTCTCCTTCAGCCCTTCCGGCGGCAGCGCCGGCGTAGGCATGGGCGTCGCCA
>POVV01001079.1_pt1 | contig 11560 bp, 6 predicted proteins | sample 1560271 | NCBI WGS metagenome assembly POVV01 (sample SAMN08337232, study PRJNA429181) | Bioreactor metagenome, whole genome shotgun sequencing project. | biome: cows' rumen and soil; feature: anaerobic; isolation source: anaerobic chemostat enrichment culture, galacturonate as sole carbon source...... | reverse complement strand
AAAACAGTACAGGTTATGGACGGAGCTGAATTGGCAGCTTGTGTGAAAAAACCTTGTATAAAGGCAGATGATGAATGCTACAACTGTGAGTGGTCTACGGAACTTTATGTTCCTCAGGCAGTGGAAGAATACATCAAAGCGTGGTTCCTTCTGAAAATTATGGCCAAAGAATTTGGACTTGGAAGCGCAGATGGATTCCAGTTCAACATAAGTGTCGGGTATGATCTGGAAGGTATAAAATCTGAAAAAATTGATTACTTCTTAAATACCATGAAAAATGCGGCTGATTCTGAAATTTTTGTATCATGTAAAAACTATCTGTTAGAAAATGTGAGCAGATTTAAAAATGTGACTAAAGAAGATATTGAAAATATCCAATCTGATATTTGTAATTCAGTAACAATTTCCACACTTCATGGCTGCCCGCCTCAGGAAATTGAAAAAATAGCAATGTACCTGATTACAGAAAAAGGATTTCACACATTTATTAAATGCAATCCTACTTTATTAGGATATGAATTTGCAAGAAAAACCATGGATGATATGGGATATGATTATGTGGCATTTGGAGATTTTCATTTTAAAGATGATCTACAGTATGAAGATGCCGTACCGATGTTAAATCGCCTGATTAAAGTATGTCAAGAAAAGAATCTTGAATTTGGAGTGAAAATCACAAACACATTTCCTGTAGATGTAAAACAGAACGAACTTCCCAGTGAGGAAATGTATATGTCAGGGAAATCACTTTATCCACTTTCCATTTCTCTGGCAGCAAAATTGGCAGAAGAATTTGAAGGAAAGCTTCGTATTTCCTATTCAGGAGGAGCAGATTATTATAATATAAAAGGCATAGTGGAAGCAGGAATCTGGCCGGTGACTGTGGCTACAACATTGTTAAAGCCAGGCGGATATGAAAGAATGGTGCAGATGGTAAAAACACTGGAGGAAGAAGGCGCGGTCTTTGAAGGTATAGATGTTTTGGCAGCCCAAAAACTAGCTGATGCGGCAAAAACAAGTCCTCATCATTTGAAAGCGATAAAACCACTGCCTTCCCGCAAAATGAATAAAGAGGTGCCTCTCTTGAACTGTTTCGTTGCTCCCTGTAAAGAAGGATGTCCTATCAATCAGGATATAACGGAATATCTCCAGCTTGTGAGCGAAGAAAAATATGAAGAAGCAATGGAAGTAATTACAGATAAAAATCCTCTTCCATTTATTACCGGTACTATATGCGCACATAACTGTATGAGCAAATGTACACGTAATTTCTATGAAGAACCCGTACATATTCGTGATATGAAGCTGAAAGCAGCTGAAAATGGCTATGAAGAATGGCTGAGTAAAGCAGTGTGGTCAGAAATAACAGAAGAAGGTAAAGCAGCGGTAATAGGCGGCGGACCGACAGGCATGGCAGCAGCATATTTTCTGAGAAAAGGCGGCATGAATGTAACGTTATTTGAACAGACTGATACTTTAGGCGGTGTAGTAAGACATGTAATACCACAGTTCAGGATTGCAGATTCTGCCATTGATCATGATGGAGCGATTCTGGAGACAATGGGTGTGGATATTCAATACAAAACAAAAGTTGAAAGTGTAAAGGCGCTAAAGGATCAGGGATATACAGCAGTGATTATTGCTGTTGGTGCATCTAGACCTGGCATACTAAAGCTGGAAGAAGGAGAACCTGTTAATGCACTTGAGTTTTTGGCTCAATTTAAAGTGGCAGAAGGAAATCTGGATATAGGCGAAAATGTGGTTGTTATCGGTGGCGGAAATACAGCAATGGATACAGCAAGAGCAGCCAAGCGAACCAAAGGGGTAAAAAAAGTTTCATTGGTATACCGCAGAACAAAACGTTTTATGCCGGCAGATGAGGAAGAACTGATATTAGCTATTGAGGACGGGGTAGAATTTAGAGAATTATTATCACCGGTTAAACTCTCAAACGGAGTGCTGACTTGTAAGGTAATGAAACTGGGCGATTATGATGAATCAGGTCGGAGAAGTGTTATTGAAACAGAGGAAATACAAGAAGTGCCGGCAGATACAGTGATTGCCGCTGTAGGGGAAAAAGTACTTACTGAATTTTATCAGTCAAACGACATCAATGTAAATGAGCGCGGAAAAGCATTGGTAAACGAGGGAACTTGTGAGACCAGTCTTAAAAATGTTTATGTTGTTGGAGATGGACTTGGCGGTCCTGCTACAGTGGTAGAGGGCATCCGAGATGGGAAAAAAGCGGCGGAAGCTGTAATTGGAAAGTCACTCTCTGTTGACTACCATGTACAGGCAGAAGAATCTCAGGTCTTCAAACGGAAAGGGTTCTTGCAAGTTACTAAGACAGGCAGTGGAGAAGCTGATCGTTGCTTATCATGCGCAAGTATTTGTGAAAATTGTGTAGAGGTCTGTCCTAATCGTGCCAACCTATCTATAAAAGTTCCTGGAATGGGTATGAATCAGATTATCCATGTAGATTATATGTGTAATGAATGTGGAAACTGCAAGAGTTTCTGCCCTTATGACAGCGCACCATATTTAGATAAATTCACCTTATTTGCGAATGTAGCGGATATGGCGGAGAGCACAAATCAGGGATTTGCGGTTACAGATGTAGAAAAGATGTCTTGTAAGGTAAGATTTCTGGGAGAGACTTTCGATTGGACAAAAGGGAAGGAAACCAGGCTTCCCGAAGGCTTACAACGTCTGATTGAAGCTGTGGTAAAAGAGCATACCTATCTTCTGACAGAAAGTAAATAAAAGAATAGTTAATGTAGCAACGGTGCCCATACAGAATATGTCCTCATATTTTGTATGGGTAAAAATCAATATGTACCATGCAGTTCCGGTTAATGATTACTTCAAAAAGCAAATGAGCCGGTATTCAACAGGAAAGAAGGAATGTTTATGAAGCGTTTGTTTAAAGGCGGAACAGTTGTCAGCGGAGACGGCTTGAAACAGCTGGATATCCTAGTTAAAGAAGAAAAAATTCTTGCAATAGGTGAAAACCTTGAATTTAAAGATGCTGAAGTTTTAGATGTTAGAGGAAAATATCTGTTTCCGGGTTTTATTGATCCTCATACACATATGGCACTGGAAGTAAGCGGTACCATTACTGCCGACAAATTTGATACCGGAACAAAAGCCGAAATTGCAGGGGGCACAACTTGTATTGTGGATTTTGCAACGCAAAATAAAGGGGAAACGCTGAAAGAGGCTCTGCTCAACTGGCATAAAAAATCCGACGGAGAATCCTCCTGTGACTATGCCTTTCATCTTGCTCTTTCTGACTGGAATGAACAGGTAAGTCAAGAACTTGCACAGGTGGCAGCAGAAGGCATTTCTTCATTTAAACTTTATATGACTTACGATGCTATGGTTGTAGACGATAAAGCCATATATGAAATATTGACTAGACTGAAAGAACTTGGGGGAATAGCAGGGGTACATTGTGAGAATAAAGGAATCATTGATGCAAGGCTTGATGAAGTGGTTAAGAAAAAGGGTCATAGAAGGGATGTCGCAGACTATCCCACTACAAGGCCTGCGGCAGCAGAGGCAGAAGCAATTCACCGACTGTTAAAAATTGCGAAATGTGTAGATACTCCTGTGATTGTGGTGCATTTAAGTTCTGCGGAGGGATACAAAGAAATACAACAGGCAAGAGAAGATGGACAAACGGTTTATGTTGAGACCTGTCCCCAGTATCTGTTAATGGATGATAGTAAATATGCTTTGCCGGATGGAGAAGGCAGACGTTACATGATTGCCCCCCCTCTTCGTACAAAGAAAGATCAAGAAGTTCTCTGGAAGGCACTTTCACAAGGACAGCTTCATACAATAGGAACCGATCATTGCAGCTTTAATCTGGAACAAAAGAGTGCCGGTGCAGATGATTTTTCAAAAACACCTTGCGGTATGCCAGGAGCCGAGGAGCGTCCTGCGCTGATATTTGAGTTTGGGATTAACGAAGGCAAAATTTCTTTAGAGCAGATGTGCAGATATCTTTCAGAAAATCCTGCTAAGCTTTACAACTTATATCCGCAAAAGGGCACTCTTTCTCCTGGAAGTGATGCGGATATTGTTGTATGGAATCCTAATACCGAATGGACATTATCAAAGGATACGCAGTTGTCAAACATTGATTATTGTCCAATGGAAGGAACTAAAATTAAGGGCAGGGCCGAACAGGTATATCTGCGAGGCCGGCTGGCAGCGGAAAATGGAAAAATCATATTGGAAAAGGCGGGACAATATGTGCGTCATGGAGTAAAGAATTGATTAATGTATGCAAAGGGAAAAACAGTTTATGGTAAAAACATATCTGGGGGGAAGCCTGTATGAGCAGGTGAGCCTACTTCAGGCATTGGGAATAGAAAAATCAAGTAATCCGGTTATATCCGTTGTAGGAGCCGGAGGCAAGACCACACTGATTAAAAGGGTGGCGGAGGAATACAGAAATAAAGGGATACCTGTTATTGTTACAACCACAACCCATATGGTTGTTGAAGAGCAGCCCTGGTTTTTGACTTCTTTGTCTATAGAAAAGGTCAAAGCAGTGATAAACGTACAGGGAATGGCCTGGGTGGGATGCCCTGCTTATGGGGGGAAGATGAAAGCCCCGTCTTCAGGATTTCTAAAGCAGCTGCTGAACTTGGGATATCCGGTATTGATTGAAGCAGATGGTGCAAGACGATTGCCCATAAAAGTTCCGGCTGAACATGAACCGGTTATCTCAAAGGAGACCACACATGTCATAAGTGTGTACGGACTGGATGCTTTGGGCAAAACTTTTGCTGAGGTATGCTTTCGGCAGGAGCTGGCAGCTCATTTGCTTGGGAAAAGTATAAAGGATACTATTACGGAAAAGGATGTTGCAACACTGGCATGTGATAATCGTGCAGGTCGAAAAGGAGTTACTGATTTCATGTCGTATCAGGTAGTTTTAAACAAAGCAGATATTTTGGAAGGTGAGGATGAGGCACTTAAGATATGCAGATTAGCAGAAATGCAGGGACAGAAGAGCTTGATTGTAATGGCGGAAGGAAAAAGATAAAGAGATGAAAGTACTAATCAAAGGCGCCGGAGATCTGGCAACAGGAATTGCTTCACGTTTATATCGCAGCGGATTTCAGATTATAATGACAGAAATTGAAGCCCCTCTGACTGTTAGAAGAACAGTTGCCCTATCCAGAGCGGTTTATGAGGGAAAAGCTGTTGTGGAAGACATGACGGGAATTAGAGTATATTCTATGGAGCAGGCACTGCAGGTGCAAGAGCAGGGGGATATCCCGGTTATAGTAGATGAATCGGCAGAAATTATAGAGAAATACAAACCACATATCCTTGTAGATGCTATCCTTGCCAAAAGAAATTTGGGGACCAGGATTACCGATGCTCCCTTTGTAATCGGAATAGGTCCGGGCTTTTATGCAGGGGCGGACTGTCATTGTGTAATAGAGACTATGCGTGGGCATGAACTTGGAAACGTAATTTATGAAGGCGGAGCAATTCCGAACACAGGTGTGCCTGGTGAGATAGATGGTTTTTCTATGGAACGTCTGATACGTGCGGCAGGAGATGGTGTAATTGAACCTCGTGTTGTTATTGGTGATCTGGTCAAGCGGGAGCAGCTGGTTGCAATAACTGGAGGCAGGGAAGTATATGCTCAAATGGGCGGAATTGTGAGAGGAATGCTGCAGCCTGGAGTTATGGTGAAAAAAGAGATGAAAATTGGCGATATAGATTCCCGTAGTGCAAGGTCCCACTGTTATACTATTTCCGATAAGGCAAGAGCTATAGGCGGTGGCGTATTAGAGGCTGCATCATGCTTTAAGAACACTTATGGAAAATATGCCATTATTATACTTGCAGCAGGAAGAAGCAGGCGGTTCGGCGGCAATAAACTGACCGCTGTGATTTCTGGAAGACCCATGTACCAACATACATTAAAACGATTGGAAGGGTTTAAATCGTTTCCGGCATATTGGGTTACGGGAAGTAACGATATAGAACAAGATGCAAAGAGGCAAGGACTGAGAACGGTGATAAACAACCAACCTGACCTGGGAATTTCCTATTCCATTCGTTTAGGTCTGGCGGCTTGTATTGAAGAACATCCAGATATACAGGGGGTCCTGTTTTCTGTATGCGATCAACCGAATCTGCAGCCGTCAACAATACAGCGGATATTTAATGCTGCATCACTTCATCGGGGACAGATAATCTGTACGAGTTATAAAGGACAAACTGGTAACCCAGTGTTGTGGGACAAAATTTTTTTCCCACAGCTTATGTCACTATCTGGTGATCAGGGGGGGAGGCAGTTAATCAAAGGATTCCATGATATGGTCAGGTATGTTGAGGCCCGGGGAGAAGAGTTAAAAGATATAGATTATAAGACCGATATGTAGAGTGAGATCCGGGAAGCAGGTTTTCCGGGGGAAGGAAGGTAATTTATGTTTATAATTCATGTAAATGGCAAGGATTATCAGATTGAACAGGATAAGAAATTGATGCGGTTTCTACGGGACGATCTTCGCTTAATTTCGGTTAAAGACGGATGTAGCCAGGGAGCATGTGGTACTTGTACTGTGCTTGTAGACGGAAAAGCAACACGCGCCTGTATTCCTATGATTTCAAAAATGGAGGGGAAATCTATAGTTACGATGGAAGGCCTAAGTGACAGAGAAAAAGAAGTATATTCTTTTGCATTTGCCAAGGCCGGAGCCGTACAATGCGGATTTTGTATACCAGGTATGGTGATCAGTGCAAAAGCACTTATTGATGTAAATACAGATCCAACAAGGCTTGAAGTGATCGCAGCAATTCGGAATAATATTTGTCGCTGTACAGGATATAAAAAGATCATTGACGGCATTTTGCTGAGTGCGAAAATCCTAAGAGAGAACATATCTGTGGAGGGTGATAACGGGGTTGCCTGTGTTGGAGATAAAATTCAACGTATTGATGCAAAGGAAAAAATACTGGGCACGGGGGAATATCCTGATGATATTTATCTGGAAGATATGGTGTATGCTAGTGCTGTACGTTCAGAATATCCAAGAGCCAAGGTGCTGGCTATTCATCTAGATAGAGCGAAAGAACTAGAGGGTGTAATCGATATCTTTACTGCGGAAGATATACCGGGAAATGTTAAAGTGGGACATTTGAAACAGGACTGGGATACGATGATCGCTGTGGGGAAAACAACACGTTATCTTGGAGACGCAATTTGTCTGGTGGTGGCAGAATCTCCGGAAATACTTGAACAGGCAAAGTTGCTTGTGAAAGTGGACTATGAGGTATTAGAACCTGTACTGAATCCCTTTGATGCAATGAAGGAGGATGCGCCCAAGGTTCATTCAACAGGTAATGTGCTTGCTCACGAACATTTGGTACGTGGAAATGCAGAACAGGTTATTGCTGATTCTAAATATAAAGTAACAAGACATTATGAAACGCCGTGGACAGAGCATGCCTTTCTGGAACCGGAATGTGCTGTAGCAATGCCTTTTGATGAAGGTGTCTTTATTTACTCTACTGATCAGGGAATCTATGATACACAACATGAGTGTTGTATTATGCTAGGCCTTCCTCCGGAAAAGGTCATTGTGGAGAATAAACTTATTGGAGGCGGCTTTGGAGGCAAAGAAGATGTAAGCGTACAGCATCATGCAGCACTGGCAGCGTACCTTACAAAAAGGATAGTAAAGATAAAGTTTTCCAGACAGGAGAGTATTGTTATTCATCCTAAACGTCATCCGATGTGGATGGATATCACTACCGCCTGTGATGAAAATGGTTATCTTACAGCAATGAAAGCTGTAGTTGTTTCGGATACAGGTGCTTATGCTTCTTTGGGTGGACCTGTATTGCAGAGAGCATGTACGCACGCTGCAGGACCTTATAATTTTCAGGTTATAGATATTGATGGTAAGGCAGTTTATACAAACAATCCCCCGGCAGGGGCTTACCGGGGGTTTGGGGTTACCCAGACTTGCTTTGGTTCTGAGCGCAATTTGGATCTTCTTGCTGAAATGGTCGGCATTTCCCCATGGGAAATCCGTTACCGAAATGCTGTACGTCCCGGACAGGTACTTCCTAATGGACAAATTACAGATGAAACTACCGGAATTGTGGAAACTCTTGAGGCCGTAAAGGATATATATGAAAAAGAGCCATATGCAGGGATAGCCTGTGCAATGAAAAATGCTGGTGTTGGTGTGGGAATACCTGACTGGGGACGATGCAGGCTGCTAATGAAAAATGGTAAAATAGAGATTCATGCGGGTGCATCCTGTATCGGGCAGGGCCTCGGAACTGTACTTACACAGGTAGTATCGGAAACAGCCCAGATACCTATAGAAATCATTACTTATTGCCGACCTAATACGGCCAACTCTCCAGATGCAGGAACAACATCAGGATCACGCCAGACTTTGATTACCGGGGAAGCGGCAAAACGCGCTTCGGAGCTGTTAAAGCATGCACTGGAGTCAAATACTTTAGAAGAGCTGGAAGGAAAAGAGTTTTATGGCGAGTATCTGGCTAAAACAGACAAGATGGGCAGTGACCTGCCTAATCCAGTGTCCCATGTTGCTTACGGGTATGCGACTCAGGTCTGTCTGCTTAATGAGGACGGCACCATAAAGAAAATGGTTGCTGCCCATGATGTGGGTAAGGCAGTTAATCCAATCAGCACAGAGGGGCAGATAGAAGGCGGTGTGGTAATGAGTATGGGCTACGCACTTACCGAGAAGTATGAAATTAAAGACGGATATCCTGTATCCAGATTTGGTACACTTGGATTGTTCAGAGCAGATAAGGTTCCTGAACTGGAATCCATAATCATCGAAAAACCAGGATTGGATGTGGGCTATGGCGCAATAGGCATTGGGGAAATCACCTCTATTCCGACAGCGCCGGCTATTGCAGGTGCATATTATAAATTAAGCGGAGAATTTCAGACGATTCTTCCTTTGCACAGTACTCCATATAGTAAGAAAAAATAGGATAGGTAGATTAGTAGGAATGCGGCGAAAAATAGTGATACTATTAAATTAAGGCTGTTTTTCGCAGGTACATCCTAAAAAAGCCGGAAATAGAGTTCTCGTTGAAAAATAAGCAATATTCTCTGGCTTTTTTACTGTCATCAAGTTGTTTTTGAAAATAACTTGATGTATAATTAATTACATATTATGTGTTCTTTTAATAAAAAGAAGACAGAATATAGAAAACAAAAAGGAGATAAATGATGAGAAAGTTTCAAAAAGCAGGAAGTATGGTATTAACAGCGATTTTGGCAGGAGCACTTGTTTTGGGATGTGGATCAACGAAGGAAGAAAGCAAAGATGCAAGCACAAAGACAAAACAGACAGAAACAAAAGAGACAAAGGAGGAAGAACCTGTAACATTATTAGTTGCAGCGGCAGCAAGTCTGGAGTATTCTTATGAAGATGAACTAATTCCAATGTTTGAAGAAGCAAATCCTGGCATTACTGTTGAAGGTACTTATGACAGTTCCGGTAAACTACAGACGCAGATTGAGGAAGGCATAGAAGCGGATGTGTTCATGTCTGCAGCTAATAAGCAGATGAATGCACTTGTGGATGAAAGTTTGGTGGACAAGGATTCTGTTGTAGATCTGCTTGAAAACAAAATTGTACTTATTACGGCAGCAGATTCAACACTGGATTTAAAAGAATTTGGTGACATAACTAAGGCACAAACTATCGCAATTGGAGATCCAGAAAGCGTACCTGTTGGTCAATATTCACAAGAAGCACTGACTAGTCTTGGGTTGTGGGATGAAGTATCAGCTAAAGCAAGTCTTGGCACAAATGTAACAGAAGTATTGAACTGGGTTGCAGAGGGCAGCGCTGAAGCCGGTATTGTTTACGCTACTGATGCAGCAACGACAGATAAAGTAAAAGTTGTAGCTGAAGCACCAGAAGGAAGTCTTGCAGAGAATGCTATATATCCTGTAGGAATAGTTTCAGCATCTCAAAATAAAGACGCTGCTGAAAAATTTGTTAGTTTTCTACAAAGTGATGAAGCAATTGCAATATTTGAAAAATATGGCTTTATAGAAAATAAATAGTATATAGAATTAAAAAGTAAGGCTGACACGGAATAACTGAAAAATAATAATGCGAGGGAATGAGTATGGATCTATCACCTGTATTGATATCAATGAAAACTGCTTCTGTAGCAATCATTATCACCTTTTTTGGAGGGATCGCGATTGCATATTGGGTAGTAAATATGAAGCATGAAAAATTAAAAATGATTTGTGACGGAATCCTTACTCTTCCCCTTGTCTTGCCTCCTACTGTAGCGGGATTTTTTCTCCTGTATATCTTTGGCGTGAAACGCCCCGTGGGAAAATTTTTGTTGGATTTTTTAGGTACAAAAATAGCATTTTCATGGGAAGCTACTGTATTGGCTGCGGTTGTAATCTCCTTTCCGCTTATGTATCGCTCCGCAAGAGGTGCGTTTGAACAGGTGGATTTTAATTTACTTTATGCAGGCAGAACTTTAGGCATGTCGGAATGGCGTATATTTTGGAAAATCTTGTTTCCCAACGCTTTGTCCGGTATCCTTTCAGGTGGGATTCTGGCTTTTGCCAGAGGTCTTGGTGAATTTGGCGCTACAGCTATGATTGCGGGAAATATAGCGGGTAAGACCCGAACGCTTCCGTTGGCTGTTTATTCAAATGTGGCATCGGGAGATATGATGGGGGCATATCAGTATGTACTTATACTGGTAATCATCTCTTTTTTTGTAGTAACAGGGATGAACTATGTCACCTATGTTTTTCAGAGATATAACCGGAGGTAATCGATGAAAGTTTTACAAACGAATATTAAGAAAAAGCTGAAGAACTTTGATTTAAGCATAGATTTTTCTGTTAGTGAGGGGTGTCTTGGGATACTGGGTGCATCCGGCTGTGGGAAAAGCATGACGTTAAAGGCAATTGCAGGTATTATCACCCCTGATGAAGGAAAAATATGCACGGAGAGTACTGTATTTTACGACAGCATTAAAAAAGTGAATCTAACTCCTCAGAAAAGGAGAGTGGGATATTTATTTCAAAATTATGCCTTATTTCCCAACATGACTGTGGCTGAAAATATTGCCGCTGGGATACGGGATAAAAAGATGGGAGAAAATATCCGAAAACAGGTAAATGACTTAATGATTCAATTTCAACTTGAGGGACTGGAAAATCAATATCCTTTCAAATTGTCCGGAGGGCAGCAGCAAAGAACTGCATTGGCGAGAATTTTGGCTTCAAAACCAGATATCCTGCTTCTCGATGAACCCTTTTCTGCTATGGATAGTTATTTGAAAGAAGAACTTCAGATAGAACTGAATAAAAGACTTCAGACATTTTCAGGGTGTACGATTATTGTAAGTCATGACAGGGATGAGATTTACAAATTGTGCAGCCACACTATGATTATGAATGATGGAAAAAATATTATTTGCGATAAAACAGAAAAATTGTTCGATCACCCAAGACATATGCAGGCTGCCAGACTGACAGGCTGCA
>POVV01001078.1_pt1 | contig 11565 bp, 8 predicted proteins | sample 1560271 | NCBI WGS metagenome assembly POVV01 (sample SAMN08337232, study PRJNA429181) | Bioreactor metagenome, whole genome shotgun sequencing project. | biome: cows' rumen and soil; feature: anaerobic; isolation source: anaerobic chemostat enrichment culture, galacturonate as sole carbon source...... | reverse complement strand
ATGGTCAATCAAAATAACGTAAAAATATCTCATCGCAAATTTATCAACTGATCATGTGGACTTACTCTATAACACATAGTTACAATCAACATTTTTCGGCAAAGAGAACGAGAAATGATAATTTAGAGCAGCAGGCACAAGCTTTATATAAGTCTTGGTTCGTTGACTTTGAGCCGTTTAAGGGTGAAAAATTTGTCGATTCAGAGTTAGGCAAAATACCGGAAGGATGGAGAGTTGGAAAAATCGGAAATTATTGCAAAGTACGTTCTGGCTATGCGTTTAAAAGCTCTTGGTGGACAGATAAAGGGTGTAAAGTAATAAAAATAAAAAATATTACAGAAGAAAGTAAGTTGGACTTAAATAATTGTTCGCACGTATTGAAATCAAACACTATAAAAGCAAGTGATTTTATGGTTAGCGCAGGAGATGTATTGATTGCGATGACAGGAGCTACAATAGGTAAATTTTGTATAGTTCCTTATTTGCAAAATAATACATATGTAAATCAGCGAGTTGGTAAGTTTTTCTTGGGGAATGATCCGATAAAAAAGTTGCCGTTCCTTTATAATACGTTAAAACAAGGAAAAGTTCTTTCTGAGATAATCAGTAAAGGGCAAGGAAGTGCACAGCCTAACATTAGTGGACTGGATATTGAGAATATTTCAATTATACAGCCTACTAATGAATTAATTCAATCGTTTAATGCACTTTTGATCCCTTTGTATTTATTGATGCTAAAAAATGAGCAGGAAAATATAGTTTTAGCAAATAAAAGAGACTCTCTTTTGCCCAAATTAATGTCAGGCGAGTTAAAAACAGGTGATTTACACCGCTAAATTCTCATTTATGAAACTGAAAGATATAGCTATATATGTGAAAGACAGGGTTGAGATAGAAAAACTATCTCTACACAATTATATCTCTACTGAAAATATGCTTCCTGAAAAAGGTGGAGTTCAAACAGCTAGTTCATTGCCTTCTATCTCGATGACTTCAGGTTTCAGAAAAGACGATATTTTAACTTCTAACATACGTCCATATTTTAAGAAGATATGGATTGCAAATAAAGAAGGAGGCTGTTCCAATGATGTATTAGTACTTAGAGCTAAAAACAATTGTCATCCAAAATTTCTTTATTATGTTTTGTCGGAAAACCGTTTTTTTGACTACAGTACAGCAAGTGCAAAAGGAACAAAAATGCCAAGAGGAGACAAGTCCGCAATAATGGAATATAAAGTTCCAGACTACTGCGTTCCAGAACAAATACAAATCGCCGATATCCTCTCTTCTCTTGACGACAAAATCGCCTTCAACAAACGGATAAATGATAATTTAGAAAAATCAATGAGCACATTGTTTGATTTTTATTTTGGTTTAGATAACAGTGAATCAAATAAATACAAGGGCGCTTTTTTGACAGATATTGCGACTTTTATAAATGGTTTAGCTATGCAAAAATTCCGTCCTAAAGAGGATGAAAAAGGAATTCCTGTTCTAAAAATAAAAGAATTGGGGCAAAAATCTTGTGATAGTTCGAGTGATATATGTTCCCCTTCAATAAAATCTGATTATATTGTAAATGATGGAGACGTGATCTTTTCTTGGTCAGGCACTCTTTTAGTTGATATTTGGAGTGGGGGTAAATGTGGTCTAAACCAGCATTTATTCAAAGTTACAAGTAGCAATTACCCTTTGTGGTTTGCATATTTATGGACTCGTATGCACTTGAACAATTTTATTCGAATCTCGAAAGACAAAGCTGTTACAATGGGGCATATTAAACGTGTTGATTTGGAAAGAGCAGAAATATCAATCCCAACTGATGATACGATGCAGAAATTAGATAAAATATTTACTCCTATTTTCGATTCATGTGTAACTATAAGGGTTGAAAATAGAAAATTGAGTCAAATTCGCGACTCCCTTTTGCCCAAATTAATGTCGGGCGAGTTAAAAACAGATGATTTACACCGCTAAATTCTCATTTATGAAAGAGTGGAAAAAATATAAATTAGGAGAGTTGATAACTCTTAAATATGGGAAAGATCATAAGAAGCTCAATGATGGTTCTTTTCCTGTGTATGGAAGCGGAGGTGTTATGAGATATGGTAATGACTATATTTATGATGATTCCTCTATCTTAATTCCAAGAAAAGGGAGCCTAAATAATATTATGTTTGTGGATAAGCCTTTTTGGACTGTCGACACAATGTTTTGGTCAATTATTGACCAAGAATTGGTATTACCTCGTTTTCTGTATTATACATTATGCAAATATGATTTTGCAGGGTTAAATGTAGGTTCAGCTGTTCCAAGTTTAACAGTCCCAGTAATAGAATCCATTGAAGTTGTCATCCCGTCTATCGAAAAACAAAAACGGATATTGTCATTATTAGTTCCACTCGATGACAAAATCGCCCTCAACCAGCGGATAAATGATAATTTAACCCCCAATTAAATGCTTTGGATAAAAGAATATATTTCTAAAATGCCGAGTTTCAATACGTTTAACAGGCATGTCTCCACAATTGAAGAAAGTGTGGAGATGAATCCTGCATTATGTATTGATACATGCAAAAGCTTGGTTGAAGGAATATGTAAAACTATCCTGACTAACAAAAACACAAACTATAGTCAAGATGCTAAATTTCAAGTATTAGTCAAGCAAACTGTTGAGGCGTTGATGCTTTCTGTGGAATCTCACAAGGAAAGATACAGTGAGCTGGCACGAAGAATTTCCTCTGTGATGCAAGAGATAAGTGAAATAAGAAACAAGTCAGGTTTTGCTTCGCATGGACAGGATATAAAGTCTGTCTCTGTAAATTCTTCTTTGGCTTTATTTACCTATAAAATATCGGATGCAATTGGTGGTTTTATGCTGCATTACTATTATGCACATAATCAGCCCAAAAGTAACAACAGGATACATTACGAGGATTGTCAACAATTCAACGAACAATTTGATGAATTAAATCCAATGACAGTCGGAGAGTTGGTGTTGTCTTCTTCAGAAGCCTTATATTCGCAAGATTATGAAGCCTATAAAGAAGAATATTTGTATTACTTAGAATGTAGACAAAACGGAAACGATTATTAAACATACATAATATGTCATTCACAGAGAACAGTTACGAACAAGCTCTTGTCGCATTATTTCAACAGTTGGGATACGAGTATTTGTATGGACCTGATGTTGAGCGGGATTATTATATGCCGTTTTATGAAAAGCAATTACTTCAAAGTCTTGGGGAAATAAACCCCTCAAAGGCAAGTGCTGCAACAGAAGAAGCTTTGTCTAAACTGAAAAATATCGAAACAGGGAGCCTTGTTCAACGAAACGAGCATTTTATGGATTATCTTCAGAACGGTATTGAAGTGTCGTATTATGACGGTACAGAGCAGAGGAACGATATAGTGTATCTGATTGATTACGAAAATATAAATCGAAATACTTTTCAGATTATTAATCAGTGGACATTTGTTGAAAAATCAGAAAAACGTGCCGATGTCATTGTATTTGTGAATGGATTACCGCTTGTTGTCGTAGAAGTAAAGTCTCCCTCCCGTGAAGAAACAGACGCTTCTGCCGCATATCGTCAATTGAGAAATTACATGCAGGAAATACCTTCTTTGTTTATTTATAATGTGTTTTGCGTAATGAGCGATATGAGTTGCTCCAAAGCAGGAACGATTACCAGCAAGGAAGATAGATACATGGAGTGGAAAACAAAAGATGGAAATTATGAAAGTTTACAATTTGCTGATTACGACACTTTTTTTGAGGGAATTTTTACAAAAGGACGTTTTTTGGATATAATAAAGAATTTTATTTGTTTTTCTAAAGATGATGGAAGTGAGGCGATAAAAATATTAGCTGGTTATCACCAATATTTTGCAGTTAATAAGGCCATTGAAAGGACAAAAACAGCCCTGAAAAGTGATGGGAAAATTGGTGTATTTTGGCACACACAAGGAAGTGGTAAATCGTTATCCATGGTCTTTTACTCCCACTTGCTTCAAAGTGCTCTCTCACAGCCTACCATTGTGGTTCTAACAGACAGAAATGATTTGGACGACCAGCTATATACTCAGTTTGCAAAATGCAAACAATTCTTGCGACAAACTCCAATTCAAGCAAAAAGCAGAAGCCATTTAAAACAGTTATTGTTAGGGCGTGAAGCGAATGGGATCATTTTTACCACTATGCAGAAGTTTGAAGAATCAAACGATCCTTTGTCCACGAGAAAAAACATAGTCGTCATGACCGATGAGGCGCACCGGGGGCAATATGGCTTTGAAGAAAAAGTGGATGCCAAAACCGGAAAAATTTCAATCGGAACAGCTCGCATTATTCACGATTCGCTTCCCAATGCTTCGTTTATTGGTTTTACCGGAACTCCTATTTCTACAAAAGACAAAGATACGCAAGAAGTATTCGGAAATTATATTGATGTGTATGATATGACGCAGGCAGTAGAAGATGGAGCTACTCGCCCCGTGTTCTACGAATCACGTGTTATCAATCTTAATTTAGATGAAGAAACACTGAAGCTGATTGATGAAGAATACGAACTATTAACCGAAGAAGGAGCTGAAAAAGAACTAATAGAAAAAAGTAAACGAGAATTATCTCACTTAGAAGCTATTTTGGGAGCTCCTGAAACAATTGACTCTTTATGCCGAGACATTATAAAACATTACGAAGAAAACCGACAATACGAATTAACCGGAAAGGCTATGATTGTGGCTTATTCTCGCCCGATTGCCATTGATATTTATCACAAGATATTGGAATTACGCCCTTCTTGGGGAGAAAAAGTGAAGGTCGTGGTAACCGGGAGCAACAATGATCCGGAAGAATGGAATACGATTATCGGAAATAAACAATACAAAAAAGAGCTTGCAAAGAAGTTTAAGGATAATAGCGACCCGATGAAGATTGCCATTGTGGTTGATATGTGGCTTACAGGTTTTGATGTACCGTCTCTTGCAACGATGTATGTTTACAAACCCATGAAGAGCCATAATTTGATGCAAGCTATAGCACGAGTCAATCGTGTATTTCAGGATAAAGCAGGAGGACTCGTGGTTGACTATATCGGAATTGCAAAGGCTTTGAAAGATGCTATGCGTGATTATACCGGGCGTGACCGACAGAATTTTGGCAATCTGGATATTAAAGAAACGGCATTATTCAAGTTCAAAGAAAAGTTAGAAGTTTGTCGAGATATATTTCACGGATATGATTACGAGAAATTTCATAAAGGGACAGATCATGATCGCGCACAACTGATAAAAGGAGGTGTGAACTTTATCATTGCTCCGGATAAAGAAGATAAAAAGCAACAGTTCCTAAAAGAAGCAAAATTATTACACGATGCTATTACACTTTGCCGAAGCTTACTGAATGAAGAAACCCGTTTCGAGGCCGCTTTTTTTGAAACCGTACGAATTTTATTAGTCCGAATGACTGGTAAAGGCAAAGTTTCTAAAAAAGAAATCAATGAACGTATCGGCGAGTTGTTGAAACAAAGCGTAAAAAGCCAAGGGGTTATTAATCTATTCTCAGATGTAAAAGCGGAATTTTCTTTGTTTGATGCAGCCTTTTTGGAAGAAATCTCTAAGATGAAGGAGAAGAACATTGCTATAGAACTCCTTAAACGATTATTGGCTGAGAGGGTTGCAATGTATAAGCGGACAAATCTTGTTCAATCTGAAAAATTCTCTGAGCTGTTAAACCAAGCATTGTCTAGCTATCTAAAGGGGATGCTTACGAATGAGGAGGTTATACAAGAGCTTCTGAAATTGGCACAAACTATCGCTGAAACGGAATCGGAAAAAGATAACTTGGGACTTAATGCGGAAGAAAAGGCTTTTTACGATGCGCTAACAAGACCAAGAGCCGTGCAAGATTTCTATACGAATGAGCAGCTGGTTGAAATGACAAAAGAACTCACAGAAATGCTTCGTAAAAACAGAACAATTGACTGGCAAAAGAAGGAATCAGCAAGAGCAGGTATGAGAAGATTAGTTAAACGGCTACTCAAAAAATACAAGTACCCGCCTGAAGAATCTGAAAATGCCATGGAAGTAGTTCTTAAACAATGCGAAGAATGGACAGATAATACCTCTGAAACAAGTAATAGTTTGATTGGTGAGAGAAAACCTTATTCCATTTCTTCAAATAGTGACTTCTTGCAACAGGTTGCCGAACCAGCTACTAAGTACGAAAGAGATAAATAAAATTTAGATATTATGCCAAGATTTACAGAAGAACAATTAAATCAAATGTGTCGCCCTGCCAGCGACACTGAAGAAACAAAACTGCAAAATGCCGAATCGATATTGCGTAAGGCGCTGTCTTCAAGCACAATAGTACAGTCTTCTAAATATGAAATATTTGGACAGGGTTCATATGCAAATAATACAAATATTCGATTAAACAGCGACATAGATATTAATGTCTGCTATACAGACGGATTTTATTATAAAATACCTGAAGGAAAAACAGCAAATGAATACGGATTAGGAAATCCAACGGATTATAGTTTTCAAGCATTTAAAACGAATATTGAAGAAATGCTTGTCGCTTATTACGGACGTTCCGAGGTTATAAGAAAAAATAAATGTTTAACTATAAAAGGTAATACAAATAGAATTCAAATTGATGTAGTCCCAACATGGAGGTATCGACGATATGATTATGCAAATAATCGAACTTATAGCGAAGGTGTTGTTTTGTATGGTGACGATAATCAATACAAACAAGTTATAAATTACCCTAAGCAACATATAACAAATGGGATTAGCAAAAATACAGATGCATTAAGACGTTTTAAACGGCTTACCCGTATTTTTAAGAATGTTAGAATAAGGATGGATAACGATAGCTACCATCCAAATGAGAATATTACCTCTTTTTTATTAGAGTGCTTGGCTTTTAATGTGCCAACGTCGACTTATGTTAAAAATAGATATACTTGTAGTTGGAATGATATTTTGAAAGACTCAATCTATTATTTATGGGATAATACAAAAGAAGATTCTACTACTTATAATGAATGGGGAGAAGTTTCAGAACTACTCTATTTAATGCGAGGACACAAATGGAGTCGTCAAGATGTACACGATTATATGTATTGGATGTGGAATTACTTACAATTAGGATGATATGGTTAAATATAATTTAGGTCGTTATGTAACAGCGATAGTAATTCTTTCGATAGCATTATTTCTAATTATAGCTTTTTTTAGAGGTAATCTTTCATTTAATAGTTTAGATACTATTTGGGAGGATGTTACAACGACCATAACTTTTGTTACAATTATATGTACTTTATTTGTTTCGTGGGCTTGGAAATGGAAAATATTTCAAGACTGGCTAGTTCCATTTCCTTGTTTATCAGGAAAATGGGACGGTGAAATTGTTTCAACATATAATTCCGAAAATAGGTCAATTCCCGTTAATGTTGTGATTAAACACCATTTTTTCAATATTCAAATCAAGGTTAAAACGGGTGAAAGTAATAGTATTAGCACTTGTGGTTCATTTGATATTGATGAAGATAGAGGACTCAAACAATTAATTTATTCTTATCAAAACAATCCTAAAGCGACTGTTCGCGAAAGAAGTGAAATCCATTATGGTACAACTCGATTGGAAATAAATGATGATGCTAATATTTTAGAAGGGGAGTATTGGACTTCACGTAAAACTACTGGGGATATGAAACTTACAAAAATGTAATTGAAACGATGGATTTCATGAGTATAACTTGAGTAAGCACTTTACTAATTCATTGATTCAAGAATATTTTCAAAGAAAAATATAAATTACAACTATGTCTAACGATAAAATGCAACCGACCAACAGCCAATTCGTCCTCTATCAGGACGACAACGGCGTTACCAACGTCAATGTTCGTTTTGACGGACAGGATGTTTGGCTTTCTCAGCAACAAATCGCCTTGCTTTTCGATACCACGCAGCAAAACGTAAGTCTTCACATAAACAGCATTATAGATGAAGGTGAATTGTCGAAAGAGGCAACTCACAAGTATTTCTTGTTAGTTCGACAAGAAGGTAGTCGGTCAGTAAAAAGGCAAATTGAGCATTACAATCTGGACATGATTATCGCCATTGGCTATCGGGTAAAATCGCAAGTAGCAACACGATTCAGGCAATGGGCGACTCAGCGGCTACATGAATATATCCAAAAGGGATTTACGCTGGACGATGAACGTTTGAAAGGGAATGGCAATCGTTATTTTAGGGAATTGTTGCAACGTATTCGAGATATTCGTTCAAGTGAGCGGAATTTGTACCAGCAAGTAACCGATATTTATGCAACGGCTATTGACTACGATTCTCGAAGCGATATGACTCGTCAGTTTTTTGCTACCGTACAAAACAAAATGCACTATGCTGCCCACCAACATACAGCGGCGGAAGTAATTTATCACAGAGTAGATGCTGATAAACCAATGGTCGGGATGACGAACTTCAAAGGAAATTATATTACTCGGGATGATGTCAAGATTGCCAAAAATTACCTGTCGGAAAAAGAGTTGCAAGTATTGAATCTGCTGGTATCTCAATATCTGGATTTTGCCGAACTTCAAGCCATTGAGCAACATGCCATGACTATGCAGCAATGGATTGAGAAATTGGATAATATCCTATCTGCAAGCAATCGACCTTTACTTAACAATGCTGGAACAATCTCTCATAAACAAGCTATTGAGAAAGCTACACAAGAGTTTGAAGAATATCGTCGTAAGGAGATGTTGCAATATGAAAGCGACTTTGACAGAGCAATTAAAGAATTGAAATCTCAGACAGATGACGATAGTAATAATACACCGGATTAGATTTATGTGTAATTTGAAAAATTGTTTTATCTTTGTGGTAAGCTAATCAACCTGCCCAAAGTGGTGCAAACCAGAGAAGTTAGCTCGTTACTTATCCGTTACCTATTTTGAATAGAAAGCAATCTAACTTGCTGATTCAGAACACAAAAATCAAAGGGTTTAAATTAGTTTCTAATTCGTAACCAACAGTTTCTTTGAAATTATAATACACTGAAAAGTACGATATAAGGAGAAAGGTTCACATGCCTCTCTCTAAATTCAGTGTAAGACTTTTTATTTTGAAAATATTAGCTGATATAGCTAAGTACTTCTTCAAATTTTGGCATATAATTAAAATATATTATATTTGTAATGAGTAACTAATGTACGGACAAGTGTGTCTTATACTAAGACAAAATGTGATATTTTGAAATATTACAAAGTGTTCACCTTTGCAAAATTAGGTGAGACAAATATTTGATATGCAGTTTTTTAACTAAAAAATAATGGATCCCGTCCATACCGCCATTAAGATTTACAAATCAAAGAAAAGTTCTGAAATTCAACAGAATTCAGGACTTTTTTGTTTTCACACCCTAGCAGAAAATTCCATTAAAAAGCAGTCAAAAAAGGCTTAGCCGTGGGACTTGAAAATCGAAAGAAAACATCCCATGTCATCAGTATCTAAATCATAGACAAAGAAGCTGAAACTCAAATTATGGAACAGCTTCTTTGTCTTTAATATATATCATGAAATCAAATATCAGAGCTTTATATATATATTCTTTTTGTACAAAAAATGCGCCAATCCCCAACAAACCGCAATGAATAATAAAGCTAAAGAAAATGAAGCTAGATACGGGTCTATATTCCTTGCTAGAATTGCATATAACCAACTTTTAAAACCAAATCCAGTACTATTCAAAGGAATAGAATCAACTAAAACAGAGACTATACCTGCAAATACATAGATTGCAAGAGGATTAACTCCGAACGATTGAAAGAAAAGACTCCACGATTTATATCCTTTCACATCAATAATCCAGATCAACAATGATAGCAACAGTGCTCCCGATCCGCATGTAGTAAGGACAAAGGTAGGTGACCAGATTTTTTTATTAATCGGACAACCATAGTTTAACAAAAAGACCAAAAACAGAAGTATAGTTCCACATAAAAATAGATTTAACATGCGGTCTTTGTTGTCTTTGATTGTTATCAACATTTTACCACATAAGAAACCGATCAATACATGGCAAACAGATGGAATAGTACTCAAAATACCTTCGGGTTCTACCCCGTATTCTATATACATGTGTTGTTCACCCAAAATATAGCGATCTATTATTCCTAAAATATTACTTTCGTTGGACTGAAATCCATTCCCAAAAATAAGAATCAAGAAATAGCAGACAAGGCCTATGGCAATTATGTATGGAATGTACCTATGCTTAACGAATATAATAATCAAAGATGCCACTCCATAGCAAAGAGCTAATCGTTGCATCACCCCCAATATGCGAAGATGTTCAAAGTTCGTTACCGAAAGTTCCAGAAGATGAAAGAATGGCAAACCTGTGCTTTTCAATTGAAAGAAAGTGGAAACAGATAGCCCAAGCCATGCTAAAAATAATCCGACAAAGAAAATAAGAAATGTTCGTTTCAATATTTTGCTAATAACCTGTTTAGTAGGTTCAAAATCGAATTTACGCAGCGAGGCATAACAAGATATTCCCATTATAAACATAAAAAAAGGGAAAACCAGATCGGTTGGCGTTAGCCCATTCCACTCTGCATGCCTCAATGGAGCATAAACGTATTCCCATGATCCGGGATTGTTTACCATAATCATACCGGCAATGGTTATCCCCCTCATTACATCTAAGGATAAAAGTCGATTATTTAAGTTTATAAGTTTTGTTGACATTGATTTACAACTTGATTTAGTTATTGAAATAGATTATCTTACAACGATTTCATCGGTAAAGATAAATCCTACTTTTGTATTGCTTTTGTCCGGATTAGCAACATACCGTATATATCGAGCTTCTACATTTCCTTTCCATGCAAATTCTTTCAGAAAGAAACCTACCTGTGTAAATGGTATATCATTTGTAATATTAGAAAGCAATGTGAAGTTTTGACTGTCTACCGAAGTGTATATTTCCACATCTTTGGGCATCCAACACCAACCAAAGACATCTTGCATGAAAGTAGCTTGTATTGAATGAACGGTCTGCGTAGTTTGCAAATCGATAACAACATCTATCCCATTGTTTATAAAACCTTGCCATCGGTTATTATCACACGACCATCCCCCTTGTAAACCATTTACTAATGCATCTTTTCCTCCTGCCGGATACTCATCCGAGAATGGCTGTTTATATTCAACAGGCTTTCCTATGGCCAAATGTTTCAGCGTATCATAATATTCTTTGCGCTCACCTACTTCATCCTTCAGATCAAAGGGATTATAGCCCTTGTCTTTCAGGTACTCGACTGCATTCAATGCATTTTCTTTAAATCGGCTGAACAATTTTCTATCCGGTTGTGTCCAGCCAGTTTCAGCGATGGCTAATGCTCTCGGCCAGATCATCATTTCGGCGATATTTTCTGTTGGTATATATTCCGTCCACACATTCGCTTGTACACCCAATATATGTTTCTTCTCTTCGACATTCACAGAGTCTGGTACAGGATTGTAAGAGTAAACCTT
>POVV01001076.1_pt1 | contig 11588 bp, 12 predicted proteins | sample 1560271 | NCBI WGS metagenome assembly POVV01 (sample SAMN08337232, study PRJNA429181) | Bioreactor metagenome, whole genome shotgun sequencing project. | biome: cows' rumen and soil; feature: anaerobic; isolation source: anaerobic chemostat enrichment culture, galacturonate as sole carbon... | reverse complement strand
AATAACCTGCTTATTAATCTCGACAAGTTCAATAGTAGCCCGCTCCAATTTATAGAGGAAAGCCAGTGCTTTTTTCTCTGTAAAATTAGAATTAAGAGACTTCACAATCTGGTTGTAATTGGCAGCAATGCCCCTGAACTGACCGAAAAATGTTGTTAAACGCATGTAATAATCATGTACTCCCTTATCTATTTTGACAATCTTTATCGGCTTGTCAAAGATGCAGGAGGTAATAAAGTGAGCCATTGCCGACTTGCCGGATTGCTCAAACAAGGAGAGAAATTTTGCCTCGTCCACATCATTCAGGTAAAAAACATGCCTGTTTTTTGCCGGGTCTTTTTTGGGGATGCGTCCTCCTTTTTTTCGTTTTTCGTTCATTTTTTCACTCATAACTTGGATAATTAGCTTAGTCGCCATAGGACGACCATTCGTTAATACTATTTCTTCAAAATCTTACGACTTCGGAGTAAGATGCTCCCCGACTTTCAGAGGCGCGGGCAAGGTGTTTTAAGGCACTTAAAACGTTTTGAGTGTACTCAAAACATACCTTGCTATTGTCTGACGACAATAAAAATCCACCTTAAAAGGGTGGATTAACGTTAGCCTCGAAATTAGCTGATGCTATCGAATGGAAAATGATAATAACTATCTCGAATATTACCAATATATACCTACTCTCAGCTTTTACAAGCCGGCTTCTTTTCAATAAGAAATCTCGGCATTAAAGCATCTTTATATTCCGATTGTGCAAAGTTAGAGGCTCCCATTGGGCTGTGATAATCCTTTACCTGTGCCAACCACTGCCAACAGCTACCACCCCTTATGAAAATGAATGATTAAAGGAAGAAGCTACTCTACTTTTGCTGTATCGAACGATAGATAGTAAAGAAGATGTATCTGTTTATCAACAGATATATAAAAAAACAGATGGATAGATTCGGGTATATATGATTCTTTCTTTTGATAGAATTTTCTAACAATCTAACTATAGATATATCGAAAAGTCGAACGAAGAATATATCTATCCATGTAACTAAAAATCGATAGGACTATATATAGATATACAGAAAGGAATATCTCTCTATAAATTAACTTACCTATCTTTTTATCGACTGATATACAGATTGATAAATAGTACAAAAGATATAACGAACTATATAAATCCAGACCTATAAAACGATATGTAGTTTCATAGACAGAAATATAGATGTATCAAACTTAAAAAAAGAACGACATGAAAAAAGAACCCTTATTTATCAGTTTTAGTAATCAGAAAGGCGGAGTCGGCAAAAGTGCATTTACCGTATTAATGGCAAGCTATTTTAATTATGTCCTGAAGAAGAATGTTGCGATTATTGATTGTGATAGCCCGCAACACAGTATTAATGAAGAGAGGGAGCGGGAAAGCAAACTTGTGATGAATGACTCCTATTACAAGAAGTTAGCTCTGAACCAGTTTAAAGCAGACAACAGAGGTGCTTACCCTGTGGTAGCCAGCAATACAATGGATGCCATTACAACAGCACGACAGCTAATTGACTCTTCCGATACAGAGTTTGATATACTATTCTTCGATTTGCCTGGAACCCTCAATACCAAAGGAGTATTGACGCTTATCGCTAACATGGATTATATCTTTCCTCCAATGGTTGCGGACAGGCTGGCTGTGGAAAGTACCCTGCAATTTGCAGTAGCTATGAATGAAGGCTACCTGTCAATCGGAAAAGGCAACATCAAAGGGATGTACCTCTTCTGGAACATGGTAGACGGACGGGAAAAGACAGACATTTATAATGTTTACGAAAAGGTAACGGGAGAATTAGGGCTTCAACTACTTAATAGTTTTGTACCAGACACAAAGAAATTCAGAAAAGATTTACTGTCCTCTCAAAAAACTATATTCCGCTCTACCTTGTTCCCTGCTGATAAAATTATGATACGACAGGCTAGATTGGACCGGCTTGCAGAAGAAATCCTGCAAATTATAAATCAATAATCGTATGGGCAAAAAGATAATTACGCAAGACGAATCAGACGAGGATTTGATTCTAAGGTCATTGATGAAAGGTAAGAAACCTGAGATAGAACAACCTGTTCCCAGCGAGGGAGAACAATCCGAAGTAAAAGAACAAATATTTGAGGAACCGGTACAGGTAAAAGAAGAATCAAAAAAGCGAAAGACTAAGACACCTGACTTTGTTTCGACCTTTTTGAAAGAAAACAGGACATCTTCCCGAAATGGTAAGAATATAAACATACGCCAGGAATTCCATAATAAAATCAGGAAAATTCTCAGTATAATCCCGGATAATGACTTGTCCTACTTCGGATATATTGACAATATACTGGAGAATCACTTCAATATGTACGATGATGAGATAAATGAACTTTTACGGAAGAATATATAAACCGGAGGACATGTTAACATTAATAATAACCATTTTAGCAACAATCTTATTGCTTTGGATTTTACTACATCCGACTATTATGCGGTTATATCATATTTTCCATTTAGGCAAAAAACAGATGGAAAAGGATAAAGCGAAGACTCCTGATAAACCGATCACTTCAGAAAAAGAAGCCTCGATAGTCGGCAAAAGTACCTTTACCCTAAGCCAACCTGTGCCAACCACTACCACCCCTATAGTAGATGAACCGATAACCGGAAAAGATGCATCTACCTTTGCAACGGAAAGCGATCCGGCTCCGATGGATATCGATTATTCTTTGGACAGAGAACCAGATGATGAGGATAATCTTAACGAAGATGAAGAAGCTATCGAGTTAAAGGAAATGTTCGGGAAAGATGTATGCTACGCTTCGGGAGTAGAAATCGATGAATTGCATAAACTAAAACACGTTATCGAGTCTCCGGAGGTAACCCAAAGCGAACGGCAGGAAGCAGGAAGGATATTATATGAAAACAAAGAAACAGAAATAGTAGAACAACTTTCTTCAGGGAAAACTGCGAATATAATATCCGGATTGATTGACCTGCATATAACACTTCATCAGAAAGAACAAGGTAAACCCAAAGAGATAAAAGAATCCGAGGAGCTGGAAAGCTTTGATGTAAACAAGTTTTTAAATCCTAAATGAATCAGATTATGTAGAACAAACTAAAAACGAAGCGGTTTCCTTTTGGAAGAACGTGCAAGACAAAAGAGGCTGAGCCTCCAAGCTAATTATCCATTCAAGTCTAACCCGCCGTGAGGACTATCCACCCTCACGGCAATTAAAACAAATTAAGATTTTATGAGAAAGAAAATCCTTCTTTCTATGGCTATGTTTTTAGTCATAGGTTCAAACCTTTTTGCCCAGGGAAACGGTTTGCAGGGTATTAATGATGCTACTAATATGGTAACCAGCTATTTCGATCCCGGCACAAAACTTATCTATGCTATCGGTGCTGTTGTTGGTCTGATTGGTGGCGTGAAAGTGTATGGGAAATTCTCTTCCGGCGACCCAGATACCTCTAAAACAGCCGCCAGTTGGTTCGGAGCGTGTATCTTCCTGATTGTAGCTGCCACCATCCTTCGTTCATTCTTCCTATAAGGGTCGCAGACCCTCTTGTTAATCATTTAATAACGAGTAAGAATGGAATATTCAATCAACAAAGGGATTGGAAAGCCTGCTGAGTTTCGCGGACTCAAATCCCAATACCTTTTCATATTTGCAGGTGGTCTGTTGTCGGTATTTATAGTCTTTGTGATTATGTATATGATCGGTATTGACCAAATGATCTGTATCGGCTTCGGAGGAACTGCCGCCGGAATCCTTGTCTGGGGAACTTTTTACCTGAATGACAAGTACGGAGAGCATGGATTGATGAAGGTGCAGGCCACCGGGAACCATCCCCAATATATTATCAACCGGTTACAAATACCCCGATTATTTACCCGGATAAAACAGAAAGGAGGAAGCGAATGAGGAATGTAATGAAAGCAGCGACATTGGAAAGCAAGTTCCCATTATTGGCTGTAGAACATGACTACATACTCAGCAAAGATGCAGATATAACAGTAGCTTATAAGGTCGAACTGCCCGAACTCTTCACTGTTACCTCTCCCGAATATGAAGCTATACACGCCGCATGGCTTAAAGCTATCAAGGTATTGCCAAACTATTCGATTGTCTGTAAGCAAGATTGGTTTATCGAAGAAAATTACAAGCCTGAACTGGATAAGGAAAATATCAGTTTCCTGTCACGGAGCTTCGAGCGTCATTTCAATGAACGCCCATACCTGAACCATACCTGTTACCTGTATCTGACAAAGACCACCAAAGAAAGGGCACGCCAGCAGAGCAACTTCAATGCACTGACCAGGGGTTTTATTATTCCCAAAGAAATGCAGGATAAGGAAACGGCTTTAAAATTTCTGGAATCGGTCGGACAATTTGAACGGATAGTCAATGATTCGGGATTTATCAAGCTGACGCGATTTACAACCGATGAGATAGTTGGAACAGAGAATCAAGCGGGTCTGGTGGAAAAGTATTTTTCCTTATCGCAAGAGAATACAACCTGTTTGCAGGATATTGCTCTTGGTTCGGGTGAAATGAAAATCGGAGATAAATACCTGTGCCTGCATACACTATCCGATGCAGAAGACCTGCCGAACAATGTACAGACTGATACCCGATACGAGCGATTGTCTACCGATAGGAGCGACTGCCGTTTGTCCTTTGCCGCACCGATAGGAGTATTGCTGTCCTGCAACCATATAGTCAACCAGTATATTTTTATTGACGACCATACGGAAAACCTGAAACAGTTTGAGAAACAGGCCCGGAATATGCACTCCCTATCGAGGTACAGCCGTTCCAATCAAATCAATAAGCAGTGGATCGAAGACTATCTGAACGATGCCCATTCTTTCGGGCTGACTTCTGTCCGTTGCCATGTCAATGTAATGGCATGGTCAGATGACAAAGAAGAATTGAAAAGGGTAAAGAACGATGTAGGTAGCCAGCTGGCTCTTATGGAATGCAAACCCCGCCACAACACAGTCGATACACCGACACTATTCTGGGCAGGTATTCCGGGCAATGCGGGAGATTTTCCGGCAGAAGAAAGTTTTTACACTTTCATCGAACAGGCTTTGTGTTTCTTTATTGGGGAAACTAATTATCAAAGTTCTCCGTCTCCTTTTGGTATCAAGATGGTAGACAGGCTTACGGGTAAGCCGTTGCATCTGGATATTTCCGATTTACCTATGAAACGGGGAATTATTACCAATCGTAATAAGTTTATACTCGGTCCGTCAGGTAGTGGAAAGTCTTTCTTTACCAATCATATGGTCAGGCAGTATTTTGAGCAGGGAACACATGTATTGTTGGTAGATACAGGTAATTCTTATCAGGGGTTATGTGAAATGATAAACCGAAAAACCAATGGCGAAGACGGTGTGTATTTTACATATACCGAACAGAACCCGATAGCTTTCAATCCATTTTTCACCGAGGACAACGTGTTCGATATAGAGAAGCGGGAGTCTATCAAAACGCTTATCCTTACCTTATGGAAACGGGATGATGAGCCACCGACACGCTCCGAAGAGGTTGCCTTATCAAATGCAGTAAGCCAGTATATAGACCTTATCAAATCGAATGATGCTATCAAGCCATCTTTCAATACTTTTTACGAGTTTGTAAAAACAGATTACAGGCAAATACTGGATGATAAGAAAGTAAGGGAAAAGGATTTTGACATTGATAACTTTTTAAATGTACTGGAACCATACTATGCAGGTGGAGAATACGATTTCCTATTGAACTCGGACAAAGAACTGGATTTGTTGAATAAGCGCTTCATAGTATTCGAAATAGATGCCATAAAAGACCATAAAATCCTATTCCCGATAGTTACTATCATCATTATGGAAACTTTTATCAACAAAATGAGGCGGTTAAAAGGGATTCGTAAGATGATATTGATAGAAGAGGCATGGAAGGCAATAGCTAAAGAAGGAATGGCAGATTACATAAAATACCTCTTTAAAACTGTCCGTAAATTCTTTGGTGAAGCCATTGTCGTAACTCAGGAAGTCGATGATATTATTTCATCTCCGATAGTCAAGGAAGCTATAATCAACAACTCCGATTGTAAAATCCTGCTCGACCAGCGCAAGTACATGAATAAATTCGATTCAATACAGGCGATGCTGGGATTGACCGATAAGGAAAGGGCGCAGATACTATCTATTAATATGGCGAACAATCCAAACAGGCTCTACAAGGAAGTCTGGATTGGGCTGGGCGGAGTGCAATCGGCTGTATATGCTACCGAAGTAAGTCTTGAAGAATATTTTACATTCACGACTGAAGAAACCGAGAAGCTGGAGCTGTTCAACCTTGCCGAGAAACTGGACGGGAATATAGAACTCGCTATAAAACAACTGGCAGAGAGTAAACGGAGCTAATAACAATCATTATTTACTTATTAAAAACAAATTGAATATGAAAATAAAATTTTTCATGTTGTGTGTAAGCCTTATGCTTATCACAACCAATATAAACGCTCAATGGACAGTAGTAGATCCAAGCAATCTGGCACAAGGAATAGCCAATACAACCAAACAAATCATTCATACTTCTTCGACTGCGACTAACATGCTAAACAATTTCAAGGAAGTTCAGAAGGTGTATGAACAGGGAAAAGTTTACTATGATGCCTTAAAGGCTGTAAATAATTTGGTAAAGGATGCAAAGAAGGTTCAAAAGACTATCCTCCTAGTAGGTGAAGTATCGGATATTTATGTCAATAGTTTTCAAAAAATGCTTCAGGACCCGAACTATTCTATCGAAGAACTCAATGCCATTGCATCGGGTTATGCTAAATTGTTGGAGCAGAGCAATGATGTTTTAATCGAACTGAAAGACGTTGTAAATATCAGTACACTTTCCCTGACTGATAAAGACCGTATGGAAGTGGTGGATAATTGCTATGATTCAATGGTTAGCTACCGAAACCTTGTCCGCTACTATACTAATAAGAATATCGGAGTATCGTACCTGAGAGCAAAGAAAAACGGGGAAACCTCTCGTGTAAATACCTTGTATGGCAATCCGGACGAACGCTATTGGTAACCTGTAACACAATAGGCTATGGATTTTGATCAATTTCACGAAACTCTACGAACCCTCTATGACCAGATGATGCCCTTGTGCAGCAACATGGTCGGAGTAGCCAAAGGGATAGCCGGATTGGGAGCCTTATTCTATGTTGCTCATCGGGTTTGGCAATCCTTGTCACGGGCAGAACCGATTGATGTTTATCCCTTGCTTCGCCCTTTCGCCATCGGTCTTTGCATTATGTTTTTTCCGAGTGTCGTATTAGGAACGATTAACAGTGTGATGAGTCCGGTTGTACAGGGTACATACGGGATGCTGCAATCCGAAACATTCGATATGCAAAAGTATGCAGAGCAGAAGGATAAACTGGAATACGAAGCCATGCGACGGAATCCCGAAACAGCATATCTGGTAGATAACGATATTTTCGAAGCTCAACTGGATGAACTGGGCATTACTGATGCAGGGCAGATAGCCGGAATGTATATCGAACGAGGATTATATAACGCCAAAAAGTGGATACGCGAAGCATTTCGGGAAATCCTTGAAGTGATATTTAAAGCGGCAGCTTTGGTAATAGATGTAATCCGAACGTTCTTTCTAATAGTTCTGGCTATTCTCGGACCGATTGCTTTTGCCATATCGGTTTGGGATGGGTTCTCATCTACTCTTACCCAATGGATAACCCGCTATGTATCGGTATATCTCTGGCTTCCTGTTTCTGATTTATTCAGTACGATATTAGCCCGTCTCCAATCATTGATGCTGCAAGCTGATATTGTGCGAATGGAATCTGATCCGAATTTCTCTTTAGATAGTTCAGATGCCATTTACATTGTCTTTCTCATCATTGGGATTGTCGGCTACTTTACCATCCCTACTGTTGCCGGATGGATAATATCAGCAGGCGGTATGGGTAATTTCGGCAAGAATGTAAATCAGACAGCAACTAAAGGAGGTGCAATAGCCGGAGGTGCAGCCGGAGCCGCCGGTGGAAATATCATTGGTCGCCTCAAGGGGAAGTGACCTTCAATGGACTAATTAAACAATATGCCAGTGTACCAATGAAATCAAACAACAACTAACAATTATTACTAATAAATATTGGCACATTGGCATATTATCTCATTAACAAATTAGAAAAATGGAATTTAAATCATTAAAAAATATAGAATCGAGTTTTAAGCAACTCCGTATTTTCGGCATTGTGTTTTTGTGTATGTGTGCCCTCGTTACGGGTTACTCCGTGTACAGCGCATACGATTTTGCAGAAGCCCAACGCCAGAAAATATATGTACTGGATAACGGGAAATCACTGATGCTAGCTCTCTCTCAGGACCTATCCCAAAACCGTCCTGTGGAAGCAAGAGAACACGTCAGGCGTTTTCACGAACTCTTTTTCACCCTGTCTCCTGACAAAAGTGCTACTGAAAGTAATATCAACAGGGCGTTGCTCCTGTCTGATAAAACAGCTTTCAATTATTACAAAGACTTGTCAGAAAAGGGATACTATAATCGAATAATTTCGGGTAATATCAATCAGATGTTGCAGATAGACAGCGTTGTCTGTAATCTGAATACCTATCCTTATCAGGTGGCGACTTATGGCAAGCAGATGATTATCAGGGAAAGTAATATTACCGAACGTTCCCTGATAACCTATTGTAGGCTACTGAACTCTGTCCGCTCTGATAATAACCCGCATGGGTTTATCATCGAAGGATTTGGGGTCAGGGAAAATAAGGACATCAGGGTACTTACCCGCTAGTGTATCACGCCTATGAAAGAACGATTAAAAGAAGTCTGGTATTGGTTTGAGGATAAACTCAAAGACCTGTGTGGGGAACTTACTCCTGATAAGCGGATAGTAACTATTCTGATAATGCTCCTGATACTGACAATCGGTAATCTCTACTTTACATTTTCCACAATCTATAATTGGGGAAAAGATAGCGAGAAGAAAAAGCAGTTGGATATAGAGCATATCAGGCAGTTAGAATTGGAAGAGGATAGAAATAAAAACAAAGAATTTGATTTTATGGATTATCCTACGCAAAAAAACTGTTCGATCTGTATCAGCAAAAGATGAAACAGGATTCAATCGACAGTTTAAGTATTAACAAACAAAGATTTAAGGAATATGAGCGAACAATCAAAAATAAGTTCGGAGCAAAAACAAAAGCTTAAAAAGTATGCAGTATTTGCATTGATGGCGATTGTTTTTGCAGGCTGTATGTGGCTGATATTTGCTCCATCGGAAGCGGATAAAACCAAAGAACAGCAAGGAATTGGCCTAAATGCTGACATCCCCGATCCCGATAATGGAGGGCTTATCGGCGACAAGAAAGATGCCTATGAGCAAGAACAGATGCAAAATAAGCAGAAAGAGAGGATGCAATCTTTACAGGGATATATGGATGTTTTGGAAAATGAAACAAAAGATAAGCAAGTGAGCCTCTCTCTTGTGGATGAACCGGAAAAACAACCCATTCAACAACAGGATAAGAAAGCTCCAATAAGCAATTCGGTTGCCGCCTATCAGGATATCAATAAGACATTGGGTAACTTTTACGAAAAGCCTAAGACCAATCCCGAGAATGAAGATATGAAAAAGAAGTTGGAGGAATTGGAAGCTCGTATGAGCGAAAAAGACAATGCCAAAAATGCAATGGAAGAACAACTGCTTTTAATGGAAAAATCCTACGAAATGGCAGCTAAATATCTGCCACAGGGACAACAGGATAACAACAATGAAAGCCTGAGTAAAAGGATCTCCAATGGTACTGTCAAGAGCAGCAGTAACAATGGTAAGACAAAAGTTGCTCCCATCAGGCAGATACAGAACCAAACGGTTTCATCCTTATCCCAAAGGTTATCCGATGAAGATTATTTTCTGATGTATGACCAACCCAGAAACACTGGCTTCAACACAATGGGTGGAGAAATGGGTGTATCGGAAAAGAATACTATTGCTGCCATTATTCATGATGACCAGGTTGTAGTTAATGGACAAACTACACGGTTACGGCTGACCGAACCACTCATGGCCGGAACAATGGTTATTCCTGAGAATACGATTGTAACAGGAGTTGCCAAGATACAAGGAGAGCGATTGGATATACAAATATCCTCTATCGAGTATCAAGGCACAATCATTCCGGTAGAAATGTCAACTTATGATTCGGACGGTCAGCGAGGCATTTATATTCCCGGTTCATTGGAGATGAATGCAGCCAAAGAGATTTTAGCAAATATGGGTAACAGTGTCGGTACAAGTTTTACTATGACAGAAAGTACAGGAGCACAGCTTACATCTGACCTCACTAAAGGAGCTATTCAAGGCTTATCAGCATATATGCAGAAGAAGATAAAGGAAGTAAAAGTCACCCTGAAATCCGGCTATAAGGTAATGCTAATGCCGAAAGCAAACTAATGTACTAATGAACTCAATGAACGATTTAGCAATCAAACAAAAAGAAGTAAAAATAATGAAGAAATATATTATCATTTTAATGCTGGCTATTACAACAATAGCAGCCAATGCTCAAACAGAAGATATAATCCCTGTGGTATTAGAGACACCAGAGCAAATGCAAGAAGACCTGCAACAAGTACTTAAACCGACATATGGGGACTATTACGAAGGTTTATCTAAGAAAATCACTTTCGACAGAATGATTCCTCCTTATGGTTTGGAAGTAACTTTTGATAAGACGGTACATATAATCTTTCCTGCTTCGATTCAGTATGTAGACTTAGGTTCGAACAGGATAATAGCAGGAAAAGCAGGGACGTCTGAAAATATCCTGCGGGTTAAGGCGGCTCTTCGGAATTTTGAAGTTGAGACTAATATGGCTGTAATAACCGAAGAAGGAAGCTATTACACTTTCAATGTGAAGTATGCCAATGAACCCGAGAAACTGAATATTGAAATGAAAGACTTTATGCACGATGGCATAGCGACCAATAGACCAAATAACAGCCTGGATATTTACCTGAAGGAATTGGGTAGCGAATCACCGCGCATGGTGTACCTGATAAACCGTTCTATCTACAAAAATGATAAACGATTGGTAAAACATATCGGGTCCAAACGTTTCGGTATTCAATATCTGCTGAAAGGTATTTATTCGCATAATAATCAGCTGTATCTGCACACCTCTATCAAAAACTCGTCCAATGTGCCATTCGATATTGATTTTGTGCGTATGAAGATTGTAGATAAGAAAATGGTAAAGCAGACAGCCATTCAGGAAACGGTTATCTACCCACTCCGGGCCTATAATTTCATATCAACAGTCGGTGGGAATCAAACGGAACGAACTGTATTCACGATTGATAAGATAACCATACCCAATGACAAGAAGCTGGTGATAGAACTCTTTGAGAAGAACGGTGGACGTAATCAATCCTTTGTGATTGAGAATGAAGACTTGCTGAGAGCAGAGGAAGTTAATGAATTAAAGGTAAAATAAAATGAAGCGGATTACACTATTTATTATTCTGAGCCTTAC
>POVV01001075.1_pt1 | contig 11592 bp, 10 predicted proteins | sample 1560271 | NCBI WGS metagenome assembly POVV01 (sample SAMN08337232, study PRJNA429181) | Bioreactor metagenome, whole genome shotgun sequencing project. | biome: cows' rumen and soil; feature: anaerobic; isolation source: anaerobic chemostat enrichment culture, galacturonate as sole carbon... | reverse complement strand
TGGCATGGATTGTTGCCTTTGCGGTTTATCAGATTGGAACTTTCCTGGGGTACTAAATTAAAGTACTAAGAAAGGAGTGGGCCAAATGGATAACCTGGTTTTAATTCTGATTGGTTTGGCGGCTGTCGGCTATGTTGGCAGAATGGTCTGGAAGAACTTACGTGGCGAACCTCAGTGCCATTGCGATGGCGGCTGCGGTTCAGGATGCCATAAAGAAAATAAGTAACTAAAACAACACAGAACACAGGTGAGGAATTTCTTCACCTGTGTTCTGCAGCACCTTAATAGGTGAGACGATTTGTGCCGGTACGGGGGTAAAGGAGTGGAAAGCATGACGCTGCTGTTTGGACGGGTGAATCTGGGATTGGTGTTATCGCTATTAAGCAGCCTTTTATCATTGCCGCTGAGCAAGCGCTATCATGTGGGGCTGGGAATCTGCTTTACGCTGCTGGCGGCTGTTCATACCTGGCAGCATAGAAAGCAGTTTTCGCATCAATTGCGTAAGGAGAGACAAAATATGGGCTTATCCTCCCTCTATGACAACTTTTTAAATCCATCGCTCAAAGTAAAGCTATTGCTGCAACAGATCCAGGTGATTCATTACATACCCGGCCGCGTCAGACTTTACTCACAGCATATTGTCAATAATCCGGAAGTTGTCCGCCAGGTGACTGAGTATTTGCGTACCATTCCGGAAATCAAGCAGTTTAGTGTCAACATGGCTACCGGTTCTTTACTTATTCAGTATTCTCCTCAGGATGTAGCCTGTAACCCTTTTCTCCAAAAGGTGGAACAACTGGTGGTTAAACAGTATGGAAGGTGATTGAAATGAATTATCTTACAGGATTGGCTTTGGGGGTTTCCGCCGGACATAAGCTTCACCAGCTGCTGCAAGGCGGTGGCTTTACCCTGGTACATGCATTGCCTGCCAGAAGGCGTTACCGGCATGACGATTTGCTGGATAACAGAGAACTGGCTTTGCAATGGGAACAGCATTTGCGGCAGATACAAGGGATTACCCAAGTCAAGATAACTCCGGAAACCGGCAGTATTCTTTTGTTATACACCTGCCGGGATGAATACCTTGATTTGGTCATAGATGACTTGAGCCGCCGCCATAAAATGCCGGGGCCGCGTGCCGGTTACGGCAGACTGGGCATGAATATTCGTGGTCTTGGCAGGCAGGTCAATCGTAATATCGTTAAAAATACCGATCAGCTGCTGGATTTGCGGACCATATTGGCCGGGCTGATGTTTGTTTCCGGCGCTGCTAAGATGTGGACTTTAGGCCAGCGGCCTTCGGGGCCGCAAATGGTGTGGTGGGCGTATTCCTTGCTGAAAGGACGATATTAATGGGCTATCAGTATATGACTTTTCCCCTACCCGCACTGTCCACCAGGCAAAAGACCCTGCTGGAAGTTAGTATCAGGCAGATTACAAGCGTAATCTGCGCTTCTGCCGGCAATCAACTGACAGTATATTATCAGGGGCGGCTGCCGCTGGCTGCGGTAAATGAGAGGATACTTCAGGCGGTTTCCCCTTGCCGGACGCTGCCTGCTCTTGCTTCTGCCCCCGGCGGCGAAGAAACTTCGCCGTTTGCGGCATACCGGCGGGATGCCATCTTAGCCGGAGCCGGTTTAGTGGGGCTGCAGCTGCTGCGTATGGCTGTGCCTGGTACGTTTACGGCGCTATATATGGCTCGCAGCGCTTTTGTCCTTTTTGTGGCCCGCAAGTTTATTACCAGTGGTGTGCGCAGTCTGCTGGTTGAACGCCAGCCTAATGCCGATACCCTGACAACAACGGCGGTTATGGCTTCGGTGCTGGGCGGAAAACCGGAATCAAGCCTGACGCTGCTGGCTTTGTCTAATTTTGCCGAAATGCTTACCACCTATACGGCTGAGCGGGCCCGGAAACATATTTCCAACCTGCTGCGCCTGGATCAGCAGTATGTCTGGAAGATTGAGGAGGATGGGCACGAGGTACGGGTGGCTGTCAACAGTTTGCAAATTGGTGACAGGATCGGCGTTCACTTAGGGGAAAAAATCTGTGTGGACGGCAAGGTAGTGACCGGGGCTGCGGCTGTAGACCAATCGTCCATTACCGGCGAATACATTCCTGTTGAAAAGACCATAGGTGATTATGTATATGCAGGTACAGTACTGCAGAATGGCTTTTTGGAAATTGTAGTTGAGAAACTGGGAGATGACACGGCTTTGGCCCGTATTGTCCATATGGTGGAAGAAGCGCAGGCCCGCCGTGCGCCTGTACAAAATTTTGCCGACCGGATGGCCAATATGCTTGTTCCCATTTCCTTCATTGCCGCAGGCTTAGTATATGGGGCCACCAAAGACTGGCAGCGGGTGCTCAATATGTTATTCATTGATTTTTCCTGCGGTTTGAAGCTGTCTACCGCTACTGCCATTTCGGCAGCTATTGGACGAGCTGCCAGCCGGGGGGTTTTGATCAAAGGCGGCAACTATGTGGAAGCTCTGGCAGGCGTTGACACCATTGTGCTGGACAAGACCGGTACCATTACGGTTGGCAAGCCGCAGGTGATAACTGTCAAAACTTCTCCGGGAGTTACCGAGCGTGAATTGCTGCTGCTGGCGGCTTCGGCCGAATACCACTCGGCTCACCCGCTGGCCAGTGCCATCTTAGAGCATGTGGAAAATCAGGGCTGGGAGATTCCGCCGCACAGCAACACCGAAACCATTGTTGCCCGGGGAATTCTGGCAGAAGTGCCGGATTTTGAAGATATTCGCGGCGGCCGTATTTTGGTGGGCAGCCTGCGCTTTATGGAAGAATATCAAATTCCCTGTCAGGGATTTGACGACCCTTCGGCTGAGACCTGCGGCTACAACCTGGTTTATGTTGCCCGGGACCAACAGCTGCTGGGTTCACTGGTGGTCAGTGATCCCATTCGCCCTAACCTGAAAAAGACAATTAATCAATTGCGGCGCCAGGGCGTTGACGAAGTGGTTATGATTACCGGGGATGCCGAACCGGTTGCCAAACATGTGGCCACCGCCATGGACCTTGACGCCTACCATGCGGAGGTATTGCCTGAAGATAAAGCCAACCTGGTAAACCGGCTGAAACGGCGTTCCCAGGTGCTAATGGTTGGCGACGGCATCAATGATGCTCCGGCGCTGGCGTTTGCCGATGTTGGCGTGGCGATGGGCGGCCGGCGTACCGACATTGCCGTAGAGTCGGCAGCTATTACCATTAATTCGGAAGATCCGCTGGTGTTGTCGGAGGTAGTCTCGCTAGGCAAGAGAACCATGCAGATCGTACAGCAGAATTTTACGGCGACCATTGCTGTCAATACGGCAGCCATGCTGCTAGGTGCTATTGGGCGAACCAATCCCATGGTTTCGGCACTTATCCATAATGCGGCCACCGTGGGGGTAGTCCTCAACAGTGCCAGGATTCTCATGGCGAATAAAAAACAGGGTATAACCTTTGTCAAGTAGGGAAGGGAGGTGAAGACATGTTTGCAAGAAGTGATTTTTGGATAGGTTTGGTTGTTGGTACAATTGCCGGGGCTTTTGGCTACAAACTGATGTCAGAGCAGCAGTCTATGCGTAGTATGGCACCGGCGGTGCAAATGCCTGCCGCCCAGGGCGTAAGCGAAATCCCGCTGGACGAACTTATGCGTCAAAAAGAGCGTTTGGAAGATTTAATTGCAGAGCATCAAGCAAATGGAGTCAAAGGTTAATTCCGGTAATAAAGTCCAACCAGTTTTTGCGGGGTTGGACTTTATTTCATTTTCGACAGTATTTTCAGCGGCGGAAACTTTTGTTACAATAGAAGCCTGGTGTAGCAACAGCAGGTTCAACCTTCAGTGCAGCACCGAATAAGGAGGAGTTGCGGTTGAATCGTGGTGATTTTATTTGGCTTATGTTCCTGTGCGGCTTTTCATCGCTGCTGCTTATGCCGGCTACCCATCAGATTTTTGTAAGTATGACCCAAAACCATCCGTATGGTATGGGTTTTATAAAATTTGCTGTTTTGGCGACAATGGGTGAGCTGCTGGCGGTCCGGATTGTAGCCGGAAACTGGCAGCCGACCATCGGCATGACTTATAAGGCTGTCATCTGGGGCCTGTTGGGAATGGGTATTGTCCTGATGTTTGAAATCTACTTAAGCGGAGTTATGGGAGCCATTAAGAAAGAGCTGCTATTTACCGGTACAGGGCTATGGCAGGCAGTTTTAACCGCCTTTTATATCAGCGCACTCATGAATTTGACTTTTGCGCCCGCCTTTATGGCTGTTCACAGGCTGACAGACCTCTATATTGACACCAAATGCCAGGGGCAGCCGCCGCTTGGCTTGTCCGGCCTAATCGCTCAAATAGACTGGACAGGCTTTATCCGGTTTGTGGTATTGAAAACCATACCTTGCTTTTGGATACCGGCCCACACGGTTACTTTCCTGCTGCCGCCCGAGTACCGGGTAATGGCGGCGGCCTATTTGTCTGTTGCACTGGGAGCCATTCTGGCCTATGCGCGGCGAACACCATCATAAACAGAAAATCCACAAATATCCGCAGGGGCTTGACAAGTGGTGATTTTTTGAATACAATATATTACAATAATGAAAGAAAAACGATGAACAGAAGAGTAGGCATAGCAAAGATGTTTCAGCGAGCCGGGGCTGGTGTGAGCCGGTAATATCTGATATGACCGAAAATCATCTGTGAGTTGCAGGCTGAACAATAGTAAGCCACGCCGGGCCTCCGGAAGGAGGGAACAGCGCCCGTTACCGCGCTGGGGTATCGAGCTGTTGCTCCGTACTTTAATGAGAGATTGCAGTCGCCTATGGCTGATTGCAATAATTAGGGTGGTATCGCGGATTAACCTCCGTCCCTTAGCCAAGGGACGGAGGTTTTTAAATTTATTAGGAGGTAATTTATGAATAGGGATAACCTTGATTTACAGGCAATAAAAGAGGCGAGGCAGCGAATTACCCCCTTTGTTCACCAAACGCCGCTGCAGCCTTTCCGGACATTAAGTGAGATAGCCAATTGCCAGGTATATTTAAAACTGGAGAATATGCAAAAAACCGGTTCTTTTAAAATCAGGGGAGCCGTTAATAAGATATTCAGCTTAACTCAGCAAGAGATGGTATATGGCGTAATAACGGCATCGGCAGGCAATCATGCTCAGGGCGTGGCCTGGGCTGCCAGTGCCTCAGGGGTGCCGGCGACAGTGGTTATGCCGGAGAAAGCTCCGGTAGCCAAGGTACGGGCTACCGAGTCTTATGGTGCCAAGGTGGTGTTATATGGCAAGAATTATGATGAAGCATACCAGCATGCCCGCAAGCTTCAGGCTGAGAAAAACCTGACCTTTATCCACGCCTTTGATGACCAGGCTATAATTGCCGGTCAGGGCACCCTTGCGCTGGAAATCCTGTCCCAGATGTATGATGTGGAAGCCGTTATTGCACCGGTTGGCGGGGGTGGCCTGCTTTCAGGACTGGCAGTTGCTATCAAAGAACATAATCCTAAAATCAAGGTTATCGGTGTTCAGGCGGCCGGAGCACCATCTATGAATAGATCGCTGGCTTGTGGCAGTGTATACTGTCTGCCGGAAGTTAACACAATAGCTGACGGCATTGCCGTAAAACAGCCGGGGGAGCTTACCTTCCGGTATACGCAAAAATATGCGGACGAACTCGTTTTGGTCGAGGAGGAAGAGCTTACCGCCGGGATATTGTTTATGCTGGAACGTGGCAAAATCATTACCGAAGGGGCAGGCGTAGCCGGAGTGGCCGCACTGCTGGCCGGTAAAATCAAGCTGCCGGGACAAAAGGTGGCAGTGGTGGTAAGCGGCGGCAATATTGATCCCTTGCTCTTGTCAGGGCTGATTGAAGGTAAATATCAGCAGGTGGTTAGTTTGTAACCCAGGTGAACTCAGGCATCTATGATAATTTTGCAAAAACAATGAAATTCAGCCAGAATTTTATAGGAATATGACCTGCTTGGCGAGAAATAGATAGTAACTACTAAAGGGAGAGGATGCCATGCGGGAGTGTTTTACTGCGTTTGATTTTGAGACAGCCAATTCCCAGAGCCATAGTGCCTGCCAGTTGGGAGTGGCTGTAGTGGAGAACGGGCGGCTGGTACGGGAGAAGTCCTGGCTGATTAAACCGCCCGAAAAATTTTTTACCTTTACTTATTTGCATGGCATTAACTATTCCATGGTGAAAGAGCAGCCATCCTTTGGCGAACTTTGGCCGGAGATCAGAGAGTATTTTACCGGCCAGATTATTGCCGCCCATAATGCCGATTTTGATATTGGCGTGCTGTCGGCAACACTGGCTCACTATGGTTTGTTTATGCCGGCTTTTTATGTGATTGATTCCCTGGCGGTGGCGCGAAGAGCCTGGCCTAAGCTTAGCAATCACAAGCTGTCAACAGTTGCTGCGCACCTCCAGGTAGCGCTTACTCATCATGACGCCGCCAGTGACGCCAAAGCCTGCGCCGAGATTGTCCTCCGGGCAGGACAGCAGCATGTGGAAATTAAGCGGGTTGTTAACAGGCTGGTACCGGAGAGCATGGATTTGTTTGGTGGCAGTTATTAATGGAAAGAATGGATATTATTGACTATGTGAGCTTTAGTTTGGTAATGTTTTGGGGCATTGCTGATGGGGCCTAAAGAAAGTCGCGTGAATTACAACTTTTCCTCAATATTTACGAAGGTCTGGTTATACTTTTGTTAAGCCGGAATATTGACAAATAGCTATTTTATGCTGAACCAGAGGCTGCAAAAAGTATCAATGTTTGGGAGGAACCTGTAATGCGGGAACTCGATTTAATTAGTCAGGAAGTCCGGCAGATTGCTGAAGCTATTAGTTTGGCTATTGGCTGCGATGTCGAAGTTATCGACGATACAAGCACCCGGATGGCCGCAACAGGCACCATTAAACATACCCAGGGACAAAAGCTTAACCACGGGCATGTGTATCGTTACGCGATGCAAAACAAGAAAACAGTAATTGTAGAGCAACCTGGGCGGCATTTTTTGTGTTCTGACTGCAATATATCCAAAGAATGTTATTATTTGCTTACAATTGCAGCTCCCATTATTGTTGATGGTTCGCCGGTAGGAGTACTGGCAGCCATCGCGTTTGATATTGAAACTGCCAGGCAAATTCGTATTAAAATTACTAATCTCACCGATTTTATCGAACGAATGGCTAGTTTGCTGTCAGCTAAAATTAAGGAATACCGGTTGGTCAAATCACTTGATTTGGCGATGGTTGAATTAACGGGAATATTGAATAAGGTAGAACAGGGCCTGGTGGCATTTTCCGCAGACGGCAAGGTGCTGCATTATAACAAACCGGCTGTCGACCTGTTGGGACTTCGCAGTCATCCGGATATAAATTCTATGAATGATGCTAAAGTTGCCAAAGGAGTTGAAGCTGCTGTAGGACAATTTATCAGCATGGATGCTAAAACCAGGCCAAGTGTAGTAACCGTTGGCCTGAAATCGCTGTTACTTGACGTAGAAACCATTGCGATACCGGGCGACGTTCATAATGAAGTAATAACCTTGGTTAGTTTTCGTGACTATTCTGCGATAAAGAAGACAGCCAGCAGTATAACTATCGCTGCGCGTCCAATTACGTTCACCGATATACTGACCCAAAGCAGCAGTATGCAAAAGTTAATTACTTTCGCCAAAAAAATTGCAAACTCATCTTCAACGGTGTTGCTTCGCGGTGAAAGCGGCACAGGCAAGGAATTGTTCGCCCGGGCTATCCATTATGAAAGCAGGCGCAGTGGACCGTTTATCCCGATAAACTGCGGAGCAATTCCTGAGACTTTACTGGAGAGTGAGTTTTTTGGCTATGATTCGGGTGCATTTACAGGTGCAAGACGTGAAGGAAAACCCGGTAAATTTGAATTGGCTGATGGCGGAACGCTTTTTTTGGATGAATTGGGAACCATGCCGATTCATCTTCAGTCGAAATTGCTGCGTGTGTTAGAGGAGCGCAGGGTGGAACGGTTAGGGGGGAAGCAATCCTTCCCGGTTGATGTTCGCATCATCGCTGCGACCAATGAAAATCTTGAGGAACTGGTACAAGACGGCAGGTTTCGCGAAGACCTTTTTTTCCGGGTGAATGTGATTCCGATAAATATTTTACCGCTTAGGGAGCGGTTAGAAGATATTCCATTATTAGCGGCACACTACCTTGGGCATTATTTTGAGAAGATGGGCAAAAAGATTGAGTGCCTTTCCCCGGCGGTAGCAGAGTGTATGATGAAATATGACTGGCCTGGCAACATTCGTGAGTTTGCCAATGTCATTGAATACGCTGTTAATGTGGAAGAAGGCGACGTATTGACACTTAGCAGTTTGCCGGCACAATTTGGAAAAATGCCGGCAAGAAATACTATTCAGCAGCAAACTAAGAAGCAAGAGCTGCAAAGTATTTTGAATGAGCATGGCTGGGGGAAGCTGGGTAAACAGCGTGCCGCGGAAATTTTAGGTGTCAGCCTGGCTACCATATACCGGTGGGTCAATACCTACAATCTGCGGCCACGATAGTAAGTATCGTATCCTACAGGCTCCATAATCAATTTAAAAGCGTGAATAATCTGAGAATAGTTTGCGAATAGGTAAGAATGTTTTGAGAACCTTTGGTAAAGTTAATGAGTTGCTTCTCTTAAGAACCCTTATAAATTAAGGGTTCTTAAGTTTTGTTAACTGGTTTTACCGTTGGCACAGTTATTGCTTTATAAGTATAGTACCTTGCTTTTAAATCACTGGTCGTAAGAAGTTAATATGCATTAACCAAGAGATAGGTATCCAACTCTTTTCAAATGTGTGAATAACTAAAGGTGAAATTCTGAACGTTCAGAAAAATTGCATTTTTGGCCTGGAATGCATCAAAACGAGCAGATATGTGTCTGCTCCATCGAGTGAGGGGGATGATATAATTTTCCTATAAAGTTAAAAAGCTGGGAGGTGAACTTACGCAGGTATGAAAGTATACAAACCTTATTGGTAAGAAGTTTATCAAGGGAAGGAACGTACTGGTTTGGAATCATAGTCATATTTAGAAATCAGGCCGGGGGTAAGTATTGAAAATACTCGAAGGGTGGGGTAGTAGTGCAGTTTGGACCATATAATATGCTGCTTGATTTTTGTATAGTTTCAGGGTTATTACTGGTTGGCCAAATTATCAGGGCCAAATTCCGGATAATTCAAAACTTATATTTGCCAGCCTCGGTTATTGCCGGAGTACTAGGTATTTTACTTGGATCACAATTTTTGGATGTTTTGCCCTTTTCCAAAAATATATCCTCATATCCATATTTGCTGGTTGTAGTGTTATTTGCCACCTTGTTTATCGGCAACGAAAAAATGGATTCACCGAAAAAGGTTGTTTCTGAGGTTGGTGATACCTTTTCCTACAGCATGGTAGCCGAAATCGGTCAATTTGGTATAGCCTTGCTGTTTGGCATAGTAGTTTTAAAGCAGCTTTTCCCGGAGCTGCACCAAGGCTTTGCATTAATGCTGCCAGCCGGCTGGGCCGGGGGCTTTGGCTATGCAACTGCCATGGGCGGGGTTTTGCAAAACTATGGCTTTAAAGATGCGTTGACAGTGGGGTATACGATGGCTACTGCCGGGATGCTTTCCGGCATATTAGGCGGACTGCTGTTTATCAATATTGCCACAAGACTCGGAATAACCCGGTTTGTAAAAGCGATGGCAGTTCTGCCTGAAAGTATGAAAACCGGTCTGATTCCGCCTGAAGAGCGCAAACCTATCGGCATGGGAACGGTAAGCCCGGGTTGTATTGATCCGGTGGCTTGGCATCTTGTTCTTATTTTGATTGCTACAGGCGCCGGCTATTATGCCAATCAGTATTTTAAAGTTATTCTGCCTAAATATGATGTTCCGATGATGTGTTTGTCCATGCTGGCTGGTGTAATTTTGCAGTTGACTTTAAACCGTGTAAATTTAGGCCAGTATGTGGACAAAGACGTCAGTACGAGAATTGGCAGTTGTGTAACTGATTTCATGGTTTGCTTTGGCATAGCCTCAATGAAGATTGCGATAGTTGTCCAATACGCAGTACCCCTGTTACTGCTGTGCATCCTGGGATTTGTCTGGTGCGGCGGCTTTTTATGGTTCTTAGGGCCGAGAATGTTCCGGAATTTTTGGTTTGAGCGCTCCCTGTTCTGCTGGGGATGGGCAACAGGCGTAGTTGCAACAGGCGTTACCCTGCTCAGGATTATTGATCCGGAATTCCGGAGCAAAGCACTGCAGGATTATGGGCTGGCCTATATCTTCATTGCCATTGTCGAGATATTCCTGGTATCACTTACCCCGGTATTTGTTGGTCTGGGCTATCTGGGAGAAACTGCGGCTGTGCTGATCGGCGTGTCTTTATTGATCTTCGTATTGTCGATAAAGGCAGGCTATTGGTATAATCCCAACCGGACTGAGCCGCGGCCGGGAGAAAAAGAATCAATAGGTATGTAGTAATATTCTAATAGATCAAAGCGCCAAAATTCTTATGTGGTCTCTGTCGGTTTTGGCAGAGACTTCTTTTATCCTATCAGCCATTCGGTTAAATACACGTAATGGAGGAACATATGATGGTTAAGTTAACAGCCTTTGAGCAGAAAATGCTTAATGGGGAAATGGGGGAGTTTAAGCAAAAAGCCCTCCAGTTTATTGTAAAGTATGCGGAAGTTTTAGGGGCAACAGAACTTTGCGAAATTAGCCGGGCAACACTTTTTATTGGTGCCCAGCACTATTTGGAGGGTTTTAAAACCGATGATTATAATGAGATTTTTTCGAAGTTTTATTTAAATAGTGATAAAACTATTCCTATAGAAAAATTTGCTGAAAATTGTGCCGTACAAACCTGTGTTTCGGCGTGTGTAACCAGAGATTATGAGTCAGTGCATCTAAGCAAGGAATTTTTTGATAAAAACAAAAGGTTTTACGCGATGACCCGGGAGGCCGGCGCTTCGGAAGTACATACCTGCACGCCTTATTTTTCAGGCTGGATTCCATTACCAGGCGAGCATTATGTCACCACAGAATCCAGTAATATCTTAATGTGCAACTCAGTTTTTGGCGCCTATGGCAATGCCGATGGCATTGAAGCCGCGGTTTGTTCGGCAATTTGTGGGCGAACACCACTTTGGGGGCTTCATCTCAAAGAAGAAAGATATGGCAATGTTGTTTTTATTATAGAATGTCCTTCCAAAACAGACTTTGATTGGGATATTATTGGCTATACTGTTGGCAGATTTTTACCAAGAGAAGGCAAGCCCATTATTAGCGGCAATTTTGCGAGACCGGAAATAAAGAAACTAAGACAGTGTTTTTCATCGCTGGCAACATCCTCTAACGCTGAGATTTGTCATATTGTGGGCATTACGCCGGAGGCCAGAACGCTGGCGGATGCCCTGGGCGGGAAAGAGCCGGTCGCTGCATTTACCATTACCCAAAAAGATTATGACGACACTTACAACATGGTGTGCGACCCCGGCAGTGGCCCTGTAGATTTTGTCAGTATTGGCTGCCCGCATCTCAGTATTGAAGAAATTAGAGATTTTGC
>POVV01001074.1_pt1 | contig 11600 bp, 8 predicted proteins | sample 1560271 | NCBI WGS metagenome assembly POVV01 (sample SAMN08337232, study PRJNA429181) | Bioreactor metagenome, whole genome shotgun sequencing project. | biome: cows' rumen and soil; feature: anaerobic; isolation source: anaerobic chemostat enrichment culture, galacturonate as sole carbon source...... | reverse complement strand
GCAAGATTTCGGCAGTGATGGGTAATCCCTCTTCCTTTAGTTCGTAATGAATATTGTACAGCCTTATTCTAGCTTCATCAATAAACTTGTTCAGATCGTTTGATTTGCGGTCTTTGCCACGAGAACATTCTTTTGCCTGATTCCACAAGGAGTGGTTAATACTTTTACGAATGTTTGTTTCGACACGAACTCTGTTTACAGTAATTCTCATACATACCGATGCTTCACCATTTTTCAATAGTTTTGTTTTCTTGAGGAAGAACAGAACATTAAATGAATTTCTTTCCATCATTTTACTTCTTTTTAAGTGAGACAAAATTATGGAAATGGAGTGAAGTTTGTGTAATTTAAGCCACTGCCAATCAGCGACTAATACACCCAAAAGGTGGAGATGAATTCTCCTTAAATGTGCTCCACCTTTTGCTCCACCAAAGTAGGTCGGAATTTGCTGTTTCTTGCGTATTGGGGAAAATAAGAAACTCCTGAATTCTATTGAATATCAGGAGTTTACTTCTTTTTGCTTTCTCTAAAAGTGGTGCCACCAGGAATCGAACGCCCCTAATAACCACCTATATAACAATATCTTATAAATTTCTAAATTTCAAAACCACCGAATTTGCAATGATTGATTTTCAGTATTTCTCCAGCTTTTTCCTTGCTTATTCGATGTGGAACAAAGGTAATAATAAATCCATTAATAAACAACAGTAGAAAACGCATTTTCCATCCTGTCCTGTTCAGAAGAAGAGATACCATAATTCTTAGCTTCCTGTCTCCAGTTTGAAACAACTTTTTTAATCTGCTCAATAATTTCTTGTGCTTCTTCTTTTTCAAGCCTGAAGAAATCAGACACACTCAATACTAAATCTAAATCCAGCGAATTATCATCAAGATTTATATTCAGTTTCAGACCTGTTCCGTCCGGATTCGGATTTATATCATAAGCAGGAGAAAGCGCCCAACCTTTATCGTTTAATAAAAAGCCATGATTGCGTAAATGGTCATCCGTATTACTGATGCAGACTGAAAATACAATACGTCTGAAAAGCTCCTTTAAATCTTCACTTACATTGGAACCATGTTTGATGATAAATTCAGCAAGTTCCAAATAGCTGACTCCCTCATCAGCTCCTGTCCCGTCCGTATACCCAAGTAAAGTCATAGCAGAAGCAAAATGGATACGTTTTCCTTCATCATTCCTATCAAACCGTTTAGTCAGATAAGTATGATATCTACTATTGAATTTTCCAATTTTCCCGATAGCGCAATTTATTCCGGCTTTTTGAGCAAGAGAATTGGCCACCATTTCCCAAGCTCCTATATTCACATCATCATTCGTACTGGGAAATTTTGCAATCCATAAAGAACCATCAGTATCCTGGATATTTGCTTTGGGACGTGCTCCGCCCAATGAGGAGCCGGGAGCATATAATATATTCAACCATTTCAAAAGTTCCGGATTATCCTGCTCTAATCCTCTTTCGTACTCAAGACTGGCACTTTCAAGCTCTCTTATAGATGTCCATGGAGGAGTAGCATAATTTTTATTATTATCTAAAAAGTCACCCTCTTTATCCGTTTTAAAACGCAAACCTCCCATGCGGAGAGGATCATAAACTCCAAGTAAAAAATCCGTCTCAAATAAGGTTCTCGTCTTTCTCTCCTCTTGTTTTGCCAAAGCTATTTCACGATGTTTCATCAAGACGCGCCCCCATCTGTCAGGAGAGGAATCAAGAAACATTCCAAAATTCAGTTTTTCATCTCGTAGATGTTGGAATCCTGAAAAAAGCGACAGATCAGGATCAATAATTTTTGCTTTGCCTGATTTTAGCCACTCATCATCATATTGGAAAGAAAATATTTCTTTTCCCCTTATCTGATTTGCAGTTAGAGTTCCCATAAAATGCGGATGGTTTAAACCTACCCAATCGGCATATACATATATATTTTTTGTCGAATCTCCCATAACTTATTTCTTTGAGGAACTCCGGCCTAAAAGCAATTCGGCATCCTGTAATTTTCTTCCCAGTATATCATCGCCGGCAAGCTTGAGTATATCTTTCTCCAAGCCAAGCACAAATAGTACTTGTGCATATACACCAAAAGAAACAGAAGGTTGTCCTTTTTCTACCTGCCATAAGGTAGAACGGGAGATTCCAGCGCGTTCGGCAACCTGCTCCATGGTAAGATTTCGCCTGAGACGGGCTAATTTTATGTTTTCACCTGTTTCTTCAAGGATTTTACCTAAGCGGGGTAATAATGTCATTCCTTTACTCTTCATGCAAATTTATATTTTGCACAAAAATAGTACTTATGTTTTATATATCAAACATTTTTCATGATTTTCATAGAAATAGTGGGTATATGTTTTCCGCTACATTTATGGTCATGAACTATAGACTAACTGGAAAAAACGGTAAAACCGACCCCTTAAAAACGGTGTAAAGTGACCACCTAAAGTTTTACCTTCAAATAAGTAAAAGTTGCCCGTCGGGAATGGGGTCTAATGATGGAAGATTTAAGCCCGAGTTAAACTTTAATTTAGGTAAGATAAAAACAGATTTGATTTGATTTTTTTTTATTCTTCCAGTACAATATCTAAAGCATTTATATACAATGGTATTTCTTGAATTTCAACTCCAAATTTTTTCTCAATCATAATATCAACTATCATTATACCATCTATTAAAATAATGGGTACTGCTCCTTTTTTTGTGGTGGCATTTAGAGCTTCTTTTGAAAATCTGGAAGTAGTTATAAATATACCTTGCTCATAATCTCCTTGAATTGCTCCTCTAAATTTATCAATCTCGGTTCTTCCTACACATGCGTTTTTCCATCTTTTACATTGAACCGCAACGTTTAAATAAGATATACCTACTTTTAATTTCCCATGGCCATCTATGCCGCCATCTTTTTTAGGTTTCGTTACTTTTAAGTCTTTAAAGCCATACACTTTGAGTAATTTTTTACAGAATATTTCAAATATTTCCGGGTCAATTTCTTTGAGTTGTTCAAGCAATTGTGCTTTAAATGATTTTACATACTCATTGTGTGTAGCTTTCAATGTTGCAACTAATTTCTTTTCATCGTCTTCAATAATTCTCTTTTTCTTATCCTCTTTTATGAAAAGATGAGCCTGTTCGATCAAGCAATATGTTCCATCGTTTAGAATTTGAAAATATTTCTTTTTAGCCGCAGTAGGAAAATCAACTCCTTGACAATGCCGACGGAGTTCGCCCCGAACAATATTCAGTGGATTTTGAGCTTTAAATCTATAATAGTCATTTACTATGATTGTATCAAATATTGTATGAACGGACAAAGGTTTATCAACATCCCTTAAAACCTTGCTTATAGCTCCTATTATTGTTCTCCTGCCAGTGCTCATCTTGTAATGTCATTCTTTTCAGATAAATTATAAAATTATTTCGGGTAATTCTATATTGTCATTTTTTGTAATATCTCTTAGCCGCTTTAACAATTCTTGATTATTTCCTGAGTATTTATTTAGTAAATAAACACTAAGGTCTACCATTAAAGTTTGAGTGCCACTCTTGACATCCATTTTTCCATTATTCCAAATAATTTTATTGAAAGGGCTATCTGGGAAAATATAGCTAATTTTATCAATGTTATCTATAAAATAATTCAATTCATTCTTTTTTGAAAAAAACACATAAAGTTTAGCCATTAAAGAAAATCCTACCGGTCTGAATAATAAATATGCATTATTATCTCGTAAGTCTTCTAATGTTATTGTATTTGATATGAAAAAATCTTTGTATTCTTGTTTGCTCTCAAAAATTACATCTAAAAAATCAAATACAATTTTTTTGAACTCGATAATATTCTCTTCATCCCATTCATTTGTACCTTTAGGTATTTTATAAATTTTCTTTAATGTTGATATTACATCGAATAGATTAGTTATGTTAGTAAAATGAATGAAATCATCCGAATCTAAATTAGTTTGCTCAGACAATGAAATCAGTTCTCCATTGTTAAAATATGCAGATTCAGCAAGAACTCTTCTTGTAACGATTGCACTAATGTCTTGTTCATCAATAATTATTTTATCTCTTTTTGCTACTGCTTTTGCATTTTTATTTATATCCGAAAATAACTTTCGAGTTCTTTTCATCCCTGGGGCATCATCAATATGTGCTACAAAAATTATTGAATATTGGTCATCAGAAATTACTGAATTCTCATCTTCGGAAAATGCCAGTTGTATTCCCGCAACTCGATGCTGACCATCTATGGCAAACATTTTTTCAGTTCCATTAAAGATCATTAAACCTAAAGATTCTTTAAAGTATTCGGTCTCAAATTGGTCGGCATATTCTTCTTGTGCTTTAGTAAGGTCAAACTCCCTCCAGTCAGGAATTCCTTCAAATATCCCCACAATGATTGAGTTGAAAAATCTGGACTTATCATTTAATAGATATTGAGCTATTTGCTTCTTCCGTTCTTTCAAGTCACGTTGTAATTCTTCATCTAATGATCTTGCTTCTCTAATATCTTTTGCTGTTTTTATCCAGGTAGATATTTGTTCCGCTGTCATTAACGTAGAATAATATACCCAATCTCCCATGACGCCCCTCAAACAAGGTAATATTAATTTTGTAGCCATAATTAAAATGCTTTTTTATCTGGTTTTAATTCAATTGGGAAATCATCTTTATTACACAAAGGATAAAAAAATCCTATGAGTGAAGACTCAATTTGTTTTAATATCTTGGTGTTGTCGTTATACAGTGTATAAGCTACATAAACATTTGGATAATACTTATGTAATAGTCTTATCACAGCATTTCTTTTTTTAACTTCATTTATACGAAAATAATCTTTTAATCTATCTTTCAACGGTCTTTTTGAATCATTTTCCCCAGACATCCCTATGTAAAATACATTCTTAGGCATATCATAAATAGCTTTTTGAGGTTTAACGATAAACATATAAAAACCAGTATGGTTTTCTTTTATAATTTCATCAATTTCAGATAAATCCCTAATTGAATCATATTTAAATTCTGTCCAAGTTAGATTATATTTGTCTATTTCATTATAGTATTTTTCCCAATTTATAATATCGCATAATAAAGACTCTGTATAATTCCTTTTTCTTTTATCAAAATCAGGGACCAACCAATCCAAATGTTCCTTTGATATTTCCTTGTCTAATATATCTAAAGTTGCAGTTCTCATGGCCTATCTTTCCCAATATTGTTTAACCTTAAATCTCTCAGCAGGCTTAAATTCTTTTATATTTGATATCGCCTGCCCTTTTTCAATTTTCTCCATACTTTTCGAAATCGTATGTGAGTTTTTACCGGACAATCCAAGAAACTTCTCAATCACTTTTGTGTTTTTGTCTTTGATATCCAATAAGAATGCCATTTCGCACATAGAAGAAAAATCAAAGTTAGATTGATTGTATTCTTCGATACCTTGTGAAAGTAGAACAATTGAAACCCCTTTAGAGCGTATCTCTCTTAATATTTTTTCCAGAATCTCCTGATATTTTTTCTCTTTGAATAAAACATGTGCTTCATCAATTAAAATAACATAACGCATGGGACGAACTCCGTTTTCTACAGGAGTATTTTCCATATTCATAAAAGTATTGTATATATAATTTATGATAAGGAAAAGTGATGTAAACCGGAGAGAGTTTGATAAATCTCCAGATAAAGAGAGATATAGGTTTTTAGACAAGAAATTGGATTCATTCTTCGGATCATCCAAAAAAATAGGATAACGGCTTAACTCTCCAATAATTTCAGTCAGTGTATCTTTTTTATCCCCTACAATTTCCAATAATTGTTCATTAATCTGACTTAGAGTAGGGTATATGCCTCCTTTTTGATTAATAAATGCTTCTTGGGTTGCTTCTCGTAATAATCCTTTTTGCTTTACCCCCAAGTTTGAGTATTTACATACAATATCCACAAACTTATCAATACCCATGTTTTTATTTGACTCATTAACATTATCAATGAAAGTAAGCGGATTTATAGGGAATCGAGTATCAGGAACATTGATAAACTCAGTTTTTGTTTTAGTGAAGAAAGGAGCCATCTCTTTTACATCGTCATTTTTCAACCCTTTAAAATCAAGATATATATAATTGACGTGACCATTTGATTTTTCATATATCTGAGTAATAAATTCTAATGCAAACTGAGTTTTACCAGTTCCAGAGTTTCCGGCAACCGCAATGTGATTGTTGTTATAAAGCTTTGTATCGTTAAAACCTAAGGAAATTGGTGAATTTGTATCCAGTGTATTTCCGATTTCCAATTTTATTAACTCAGAAAAGTATGATTTGTCTATATGCTGTTGGTTGTTGGGCACACTACCTAATGACACATTTAATCCAATTAATGGTAATGTGCCTTTCTCTATATATTCGATAAGAAAATCAAAGAATGTATAATTGTAACTATCCTGGAATATTTTATCTAAAGACTCCAAACCGTGGTCGATATGGAGTTTAATATATTTGGGGATATTCACATCATCAGATTTATACAATCCATAATACTGAGATATTAAAGCAATGTAGAAATCTCTGTATTTTTCGTCAAAAAGAACATGGTCTTTATATTCTTTTCCTTTTGAATCATATAAATTGAAATCAGATGTCTGAAATTTCTTACCTGTTTGTAAAGAATAACCCAGAGCAATACGAGCGATAACATTTTCTTTTGTCCCGTAGGGTAATTTAGTAGTCAGACTTCTGACAACAGCCTGATTTTGTTCGGAAGTTTTGATGTTAATCTGCATTATATTTCAAGTTATAAGTTTCAATAAAGGTATCTGAAGATGTCTCTATAAATGCTGAGCTATCTGTGGATGTGTTATCAATCAGATATGCACGACAAACTTTTGGTTGAAGCATATGATACTCTTTTTCAGTCAATTCCTTATTAATAAGAGGGAATATAACAACTTGCTTCGATACATTTGGGTAAAAATGTTTTATGATATTCTCTGCATGCTGTTCATCAAACTTCTGCATAGGACTGTCAATGAAAACCGGGAACTCAATTTCGGATTCATCAACTAAAGAACTTAGCAATGCAGAAGCATACATCTGACGTTCACCCATCGACAAAGAACTTTTATCAATTACCTTATCATTTTTATTATAAAGAACAATATCTATATCGTCTCCTGTTGCATTAATATCAACATCGACTCGTTTAATAAATCCCTTTTTGTGCATAAGGATATTTAATGATTGCAACATTTTAGCTTCAAGTGACTTTTTCTTCTCATCTTTAAATTGAGCAATAAAGTTCTGGAGCCTTGTTATAAGTTGCTTTGTTTTTCTTTCTTTTTGAGAGTAAACAGAAGACTCATCTATCTTCTTACGCAAAATATCTTGTCTTTGTCTATATGCTTTAAGCTCATTGGACAATTCTCCTATTTTACGGTTCAGGGCCTCTATTTCATTGTCATACCTTATAATACTATTTGCTAAAGTGTCTTTTTTATCCCTCAGACTTGAAATGTACTCATCTTCCGCATTATTTTCTGCATCTCTCAATTTTCTGTTTATCGAATCCAGTTGATTCTTAATATAAGAATATTCTGTATTGAGCTGTGAGAATTTATCTTTAAAACTGTGTCGTATCGTATTTATAAGTTGAGAAAACTCATTTATTTGATTGCCTGAAAAATCATGAAGTACTTTAAACGACTTTGGAAGCTCTACGATATCCGAATAAAAATATTTTTTGATTAATAACTTAATTTGCTCCTCATAGAAATTTTTAATTTTTACGGTATGGGGATCAAAGCAGAGGTCTGATTTTGATTTAGCGTTTTCAAGGTCAGCCTGAATTCTATCTATTTTTTCTGATACATCTTCTTGCTTAAACTTTTGCTCGGATAAGACCTCCTCGTTATTGAGTTGCTCTAAAATATTCGCCATTGTATCTCCTGCTAAAGCAAATGGAATGATGTCGAACAATTCTTTTAATCCATCCTGTTTGATTACAATTTCTTGATTAAGATTGGCCTGTTCTGCTTTGAGTTCATTCAACTCTTCAAGAGACATTTTATCTCCCTCCCGAATTAATTTTCGCTGAATTTCTTCCCCTTCTTTATCTAACGTATTTCGTTTCTCCTTAATATCATCTATTTGAGAATGGATGTCATTTATTGTTATTTGAGTATTCTCAATATTCGTTTGAAGCTGGTTAAGTTCCTTTTTCTCTTCAGGTTTTGCAGACCGTCGGCGATAATCATCTTGTTTTTCTTCAAGATTGGCTTTAAGGTCTTCGTATTTTTGAATGCCTAATACCTCGGAATAAGCTTTGCTAAGCTGTTGTCTTTGTTGTGTAGAATTAACTTCTGCTAAAGACACTATCTTTTCTGCATCAAAAAAGAAAAATTTTGCAATTTCAATAGGCAATATAAAATCACGAATAAAGATTTCTTCTCCTTGCTGGTTGTTTTTAGATAAGTCTTCGATTAATTCATTTTGATAGCCATCAATAAGAACCTCTACTTTATCAGATGTTGAAGTTATAACGTTGTAGGTACGTTTAATGGTTACTTCAGAACAAGTAATATCAGGTATTTTCACGTCACTAAAAGTAACAGAAACAGAAAATTCGTTTTCGCCATCTTCTCTGGCTTTTCTATTTAAACTTTCTGAAATATACTTTGTATAATTCCCTTTATCTCTGATTTCTTTCTCGTATAAGTCATCTACTTTTTCCATTTGTTTGCCATATAGGCACCAAACGAGCGACATAAGAAAAGTAGTTTTTCCAAAGCCATTTTTTCCGCTGACAACGATAACATTTTTATCATCAGTGGGCAACAAAGAAATGATATTTTTCCCTTTGTAAATTCTAAAGTTATTTAATTCTATTTCTTTTATATACATTATGACGGCTGATTTAAATACTTTTCAATTACTCTTTCTATGTCGTCTTTGAGTCCTCTCTTACGATTTAACAAAGCTTTGTTTCGTTGTAACGTAAGCAACTCACTAATTAAGTCATAATCAGACGGTTCATCTGCACAAACAGACTTGAGTAAATCAATCTCTCTTTGTATTTTTTCGGCATGTTTTTCCATTTCGATTTCTTTATCGTAAATCCTATTGTATATACCTGATACTGTTTTTGAAAATTTCAGATTGTAATATGCAGCATCTCGATGCCAAATAACCTGAATGGCAACCAGTTCCTGATTCGTAATAAGCTCAATTTTTGGATTTTCTTTTTGAATTGTACGTTGAGCTTCTAATACTTGCTGTAATAATTTAACTCGATATTCAGGATCATAAGTTCCAAGATTATCTCCATCTGCATTTATAGCATTCTGCATATTACGGCGTATGGGAAGGCGGTTATGTGATTTATTTCGTTCTTCCACCATGCTTTCACGTAGTTCTAAAAGAGGACCTAACCAAGTTAATCCTTTTTTTACTAATGCTGTCAGAGATTTATCCTCTTTCACAACAGTACAGGTCCAACATCCAAAACGACTTTGCCCACATGAACTATGGCTTTTATCTGTAACAATTGTGGGACATTCATAATCGTCAGCACTTGCATCCATATATATTTGGAATAGCTTTGAATTATCTGCTCCCCAAGGCGAAGTCATTGCATTTATAATATACCAAACCTCCTCCAATAATAGATCTTTGATTGGAGAATAAACATATGTGTTTGGATTGTGAGGATGCTTGGTAAGTCGTTTTCCTCGTATTTCGTGTTTCTTTATGGACTTTGCTCGTGTCGCACTTTCTGCGCTTCGAGTCCCGATCAGAATAATCGCTTCTCCGTTTTCGGTAACTTGATCAGTCAAGAAACGAGAAGTAGGTTTAATCTTCATTTTATCAGTACACCAACGAAAAGCATTATTGGGAACTGGATATCCTCTACCGATTACATTCACCCAAAAAGTGTCTTCCAACCTCGGAATGGTAGTATCCACCCGAACAGGCATACTCAGTGATGCAGCGGCTTCTTTGATCTTTTGTAAAACCTCATAAACATAAGCTTGAATTACAGGGTTTTCAACCAAAGTGTCGTTACAAACAACGTGAACCTCCCTTTTTCGTTCATTTACAGGAACCTCCGAAATAGCTAACCAAACTAATTGCAAAAGTGCAGTAGAATCTTTTCCACCACTAAATCCAATTATCCAAGGGCGTAAATTATCTTCTATCAGGTATTGATCTTTTAGCTCAGAAATTATATATCTAATTCGTTGTGACATATTTAATATTGGCATAAAGCCTAAAAATTTTATAGCTATTTTACTTTTAAATATGCAAAAATAAGAATAAAAAACTACTGGGAAGCATATTTCATCTCTTTCTTAGCTCTTCATTTAAAATGATTTATTTCTAATCTAAGTACATATAACCTTTATTGGCTCCTACTTTAAGAATCCTGCGACCCTTTCCTCCATTTCGTTACACTTCATTTCAGAAACAGTCTCGGATAGCTAACCAAGAGTAGTCTCAACCACCCTTGAATGAAAACTCATTTTTCACCATAAATATGCTACCACAGCATATACTTTATACCATCCAACTATTTAACGATGCCTTTCCCGTTTCTTCTACCATAATTATTCCACATTTCTTAGGAGTCATCCTTGTTCGGTCTATTGTTCATCAGAGCAAAGGTATGATAGTGTTTCAGACATTCATATTCGAGCCCTGAAGGGTTTTCGCAGAAATCTTCCTCTTTCCTTCGGCGAGCGTATTTATCCGAAAAAATATGTCTGTCTGCCCCACAATACCTTTTGTTGCTCTATGAAACAAAAACGACCGACCTGACGGATGACGCATGAAAAAAAATGTCATAGTTATGAGAAACGGAAAAAACATATTGAAACAAAACTCCCTCGCCTCTGGAATCATCATAAAATTGGCTTTGTGGGTAGCAGGATTTGCACTGTGTACGTGGTTTGTCTCCCAAATAGGTACATCGGTTATTACAGTAGTTGGAGTGTATATCCTTATTCATAGCGTACTCAAACTTATCCGTTTAGGTGTTAGGGTGATCTTTTCTCTCCTATCTATCCTCTTTCTTATTGCTGTGATTGCAGCATTAATAGTATTCATCTTTTAAAATCAATAAAATATCTACAATCATGAATTACAAAGAATTATCAGCATACGAAAAACTGCAACAGATACAAGACATTAACTTTTGTCGGGTAGAACGCCATAATGTAGCCGTGTACTTGAACGCATTAAGACGGAATGACAGAGCGGGAATTGACGAATACGAAAGTTTTGGAGACAATCCGCGCCAGTTATTAATGAACAAGCGGGAATACGACAGGCATTTGTCATTCGGCTTCACAAAAAAAGAGTTTAGCGAACATGGTTGGTTGGAACGTCCCGAATTTTTGGAATGGGAAAGAATCGAGTTTCCACATCGGGAAAGTTGGGCTGTTTCCAATTACATCACACTGGGCAGAGGTATCAACGGCAAATGGACTTACGGCGTCAGTTATTCCCATAGTACAGGCGGAGCGGGTTACGGTCTGGGCGTATGGGGAAAGCAATTTGACAACCGCAAAGACTGTCTGAAATCGGCATTAAACGA
>POVV01001073.1_pt1 | contig 11604 bp, 10 predicted proteins | sample 1560271 | NCBI WGS metagenome assembly POVV01 (sample SAMN08337232, study PRJNA429181) | Bioreactor metagenome, whole genome shotgun sequencing project. | biome: cows' rumen and soil; feature: anaerobic; isolation source: anaerobic chemostat enrichment culture, galacturonate as sole carbon... | reverse complement strand
TAGTCTGATTGATACTTTTCAAAAATCTGAAGAAAATACTCAGCCAGAGAGTTAATGTTCCAAATGGGAAGCTCTTTCCGGACAAGGCTGATAATTTCCGGATCGCTGCAGGTGAGGAGCCCCAGCCTCAGTCCTGGAACCCCGTAGGACTTTGATATACTTTTAATAAGAACCAGGTTCGTATACTCATCAAGTATTTCCTGACACATAAGCGACGGCGATTCCTCCGCAGAGGAGAAGTCAATAAAGGATTCATCCAGAATGAATGTGATGCTTCTTTCCTTGCAGTACCTGGCAAGAGAAAGGACTTCTTTCTTTGGGATGTAATTTCCCGTGGGATTATCCGGGTTGACTAAAACCAGAGCCTCCAGCTCCTTATCGTTGTAAAAGTCCATGATATCCTGGGCGGTATAAGTATAATCCGGAGTCGTAACGGAAAAATAAACGGCATTCTGGGAACAGGCCCCATACTCTTCAAAGGAAGGGCGCAGGACTCCGACGGCATTTTTAAAGCTGCGGAGCAAAGGTTTTATTAATTCTGCGGCCCCGTTACCGGTGAGGACCTGGTTTCTGTCCAGGCCCAGGGATTTGGCAGCCAGCAGGTTATTGACATCAAGGCCGGAGGGATAGCTGGTGGTAAGGGCTTCAAAGCTGGCCTTGATTTCTCCCATGAAACGGCTGTTTGGAAAATAGGGATTGACCAGGTAACAGAAGTCCAGAAGGCCGGGGTACCGCCAGTAGCCGCCAAAGCGCTTTGATAACCGGGACAGTCTGCTTTGTGAATCTGTAAAAATGGATTCCGCAATATCTAAATCCTGTTCATCGTCGATTTCATACCAGAAGCCGTTTTCCAGTCTGGTGGCTTTTAAATCGTGGTCATCTAAAAGTGATATGACCTTTAATACCTGTTCATAATACTCATTGTTTCCCAAGGCCTTGCTGTACGCTTCCAGGAAGGGAATGTAGTGGGTGGTGGAAAAATTGTGGCTGAACTTATAGATGTTGACAGTCTTATAGTAGGAATGAATATCCTCGAAACGGAAATCCTTCCGTGTGAGGAACTTCATAATATTGTCCTGTTCATCAAGCAGGACCACTGTCCCATCCATCCAGCTTTCAAAATGGGCCACAAGTGCCAGATTGGGATATGGATCGTTTATGATCTGGGTCAGCACTTCCTGCTCGAAAATCAGGTCAGATTCCAGCAAAATGGTATCATCTTTGAGAAGCTGGTCCTTTGCAAGGTAAAGGGAGTAGATATTGTTTGTTGTTTTGTAAACCGGATTGTCTATGTAGGTGACCGGAGTGGAGAGGGGGAGAGAGGATACAAAGGATTGCAGCTCTTCACCTTTATGTCCCGTTACAATGATGATTCGGTCCAAATGGAAATGATCCAACTGTTTCATCATCCGTTCGATCATAGGAATGCCATTTACGGTGATCATGCATTTTGGCTGGTTCTCTGTCAGCTTTTTTAAACGCCGTCCCATTCCGGCGGCTAAGATAATTGCCTGCATCGCATACTCCTTTGTTCAAAAATATAATATTTTGTAAATTATTGAACATAATACCAGATTTATGAAGGTCTGTCAATAGATGTGAAATAAAAATATATTCCCAGCAAATATTATGGTGGACCTAACGGTTGATATCCCGCGGTTCATGATTTATCATTGTAGTATCCGTTTCAATTAAGATGAAAGAAGAAAGGGTGGAATGACCATGAACCAAAAAGAAAGAATGCTGGCTGGCCTGCCTTATAAGGCCTGGCTGGATGGGCTCCGGGAGGAGCGAATGGAGAACAAGCTTAAGATATATCAGTATAATCAGCAGCGCCCGGATGAAGAAGAAAAAATGGAAGAGCTGATCCGGAGTATTCTAGGAAAGGCAGGAAAGGAAGTTCATATTGAAGCGCCGTTTCACTGTGATTACGGGACCAATATTGAGGTCGGGGATTATTTTTATGCAAATTATAACTGTACGATCCTTGATGTAGGAAAGGTGATAATCGGGGACAATGTAATGCTTGCGCCCAATGTTTCTATCTATACTGCCGGTCATCCTATTCATCCGGATTCCAGAAATTCAGGATATGAGTACGGCATTCCTGTCACCATAGGGAACAATGTGTGGATCGGAGGCAACGTTATCATTAATCCAGGAGTTACCATAGGAAACGATGTGGTGATCGGAGCCGGAAGCGTTGTGACAAAAGATATTCCGGATCGCGTGGTGGCTCTGGGGAATCCCTGCAGAGCAGTCCGGCAGATTGTAGAGGATGACAGGAAATACTATTATAAAAATAAAGAATTTGATGTGCAGGATTATCGTTGATTCCGTTTTTGGCCTTGACGTTCAGATTTGGACAGGATTTTCGTTTAGAATATAATAATATTTTTCCAAAAGTATATACTAACTAAGGATCAAACGAACAGGACGGACGAAAAGAACCAGGGAAGAAAATTCATGAAAGGAGACGGTGTGGATGAAAGAGATTTGTGAGTGCGCCGATGTATTTGTACAAAAGTGCAGCATAAAAGATTTTGCACTTTTAAAGATATGCCTGTGTGCAGTAGGGATCATGGTTGGATTATCGATTCCGGAAAAAAAGAGAAAATGGCCTCTTACGGCCGCAGGTTTTGTTTTCGTTTTCAGTTATATTTTGATTATGGCGAAGTTTGTGAAGATATGTATGGATGAACGTTAAAACGGTTCCGAACGATTCATGCCAATAGTGGCACTGTTCCTTGATATGACCGGCTGTATCAGCATTTTGGGAGAGACAAATTGCTGATATGGCCGTTTTATTGTGGGAAAAAAATAAAAATCCAAGTATGTTGTAATAACAACGGACATAACTGTATTCCAATGGTATCCTTTAAAAAGAAAGCAGAAGCACTGAAAAAAGGTGCTGTGCATAGAAAATTTACATCAGGAGGTAATGGAATATGAGCATGTTTTGCTATCAGTGTCAGGAGACAGCAAAGAACACAGGCTGTACCATCAAAGGTGTCTGTGGCAAGAATGAGGAGGTTGCAAAGCTTCAGGATCTGCTTGTTTATGCGGTAAAAGGAATTTCTGAAATTGTTGTAAAGACAAAAACCAATGCAGCAGAGCTGCATACAATCAATCACGAGGTGCTTACAAGCCTATTTATTACGATCACAAACGCAAACTTTGATGCGGAGGCAATTGAAAAGCAAATCGTAAAGGTTCTCGGATTAAGAGACCAGCTTGCAAAGGATACAGGATACAACGGAAACCAGGATGCAGCAGTATTTACTGTGGACTCCAGAGAATCCATGCTTTCCAAGGCTTCTTTCGTAGGAGTTCTTGCAACGGAAAATGAAGATATCCGTTCCTTAAGAGAGCTGATCATCTACGGAATCAAGGGCCTGGCTGCTTACACAGAGCATGCATTCAACATCGGAAAAGAAGATGTGTCCATTTATTCCTTCATATACGAAGGAATGGCTGCAACTCTTGACGACAGCCTTACAGCCGATGATCTTGTAGCCCTGACCTTAAAGACCGGTGAATACGGAGTAAAAGGAATGGCTCTTCTTGATGAGGCCAATACATCACGCTATGGAAATCCGGAAATCACTTCCGTTAATATCGGAGTCAGAAAGAATCCGGCTATTCTTATCTCCGGCCATGATCTGACAGATATGGAACAGCTTTTAGAGCAGACAAAGGGAACAGGAGTGGATGTTTACACCCATGGTGAAATGCTTCCGGCTCACTATTATCCGGCATTTAAGAAATATGACAACTTTGTAGGTAACTACGGAAACTCCTGGTGGATGCAGGTTGGCGAGTTTGAGTCCTTCCACGGACCGATTCTCTTTACCACAAACTGTATTGTTCCTCCAAAAACGCCTGAAGTTGCAGACAGAATCTTTACAACAGGTGCTGCAGGCTTCCCTGGATGTCCCAATATTTCTGCGGATGAAAACGGAAAGAAGGATTTCTCAGCTATCATAGAGATGGCAAAGAAGCTTCCTTCTCCTGATGAGATTGAAACAGGCAGTATTGTAGGCGGTTTTGCTCATAATCAGGTACTGGCACTTGCAGATAAGGTGGTTGATGCTGTGAAGTCCGGAGCCATTAAAAAATTCTTTGTTATGGCAGGCTGCGACGGCAGAATGAAATCCAGAGAGTACTATACAGAGTTTGCAAAGCAGCTTCCAAGCGATACCATCATTCTTACGGCTGGCTGTGCAAAATACAGATACAACAAGTTAGAACTGGGCGACATCGGTGGAATTCCAAGAGTTCTGGATGCAGGACAGTGTAATGACTCCTATTCCCTGGCAGTAATTGCGCTGAAATTAAAGGAAGTCTTTGGTCTTGATGATGTCAATGAGCTTCCAATCGCTTATAACATCGCCTGGTATGAGCAGAAGGCCGTTATCGTTCTTCTTGCACTGCTTTACTTAGGAGTGAAGAATATTCACTTAGGGCCGACATTACCTGGTTTCTTATCTCCAAACGTTGCCAAGGTTCTTGTCGAAACTTTTGGAATTGCAGGAATTGGTACGGTAGAAGATGACATCGAGTTCTTCATGAATGCATAATAGCCGGATACCGGCATAATAAAGGGGAGGCTGCATAACGAACGGGAGTTGGTTTTGCAGCCTCCCTGTTTTGACTGTTTTATTTCTCGTAGGGAAAATAATGTTCTGCTTTCGATTGAAATTCTTTCAATCCTTTGATTTTCCCATTATCATCAAAGTCAATCATTGAAACTCCGTCAAATCCATCGATTACATTGTTATAATCGCATTTAAAGTACCATTCCGCAACAATTGTATTTCCTTCCGTAACAAACCGTTTCATCGACCACTCTAAAACGGTTCCCGCCTTATTCCAATCAGCAAACCACTTTAAAACCTGTTCGATTCCATGATATTCCGGCCCATAACATTCGTTGTATATAATATCATCTGAAAAGACTGTCTTTAGTACGTCTGCATCTTTTTCGATCCATGCCTGAAAATAACGTTCAACCAATTTTTTCTTCCACATTTTTTACTCCTGTAAATTTAGTTCATAGTCACAAACCTGCTTGGCCCTGCTATACATCTCACTCCATATGTTCATCAATTTTTCTCCTTTACCAATTATATTCGATGGCTGCCAACGTTTCCTGATATCAAAAAATGTATCATACTTCTTCCCATACTTCCATACATTTATAGATGTTTTACTAAAAAATGGAAAATGTTGTAATTACAACATACAGGAAACCATGGAAGTGGTATTCTGAAAAAAATAAAACATATCTTTAGAAAATGGATAATTTGTAAAGAAATTACCAACAATAAAGATATCTTTGGGAAAGGAGTTGTTGATATGAAAGCAACGGTAGATAGAGAGGGTTGTATTGAATGCGGGCTGTGTGCTTCGATTTGTCCAGAAGTGTTCCGAATGGGGGATGACGGACCTGCAGAAGCATATGTTGATGAAGTGCCGGAGTCTGCGGAGCAAACGGCAGTTGAAGCGCAGGAGGGCTGTCCTGTTTCGGTAATAACAGTAGAATAATCGGGAAGAGCGCTTCCTTCTGAGGGAAATAAATCAGACGGGGGCGTTTTTTATACAATGGAAAGTGGATTCAGGCCGTGGAAGAAGGAGGAATACTATGAGTGAATATATTAACAATCGCGAAATGAGGCAAAATGCGATTAAAGAGATCATCAAAAAGCTTCATGAAGGAAAATCAGTGGAAGAGGTAAAGCAGCTGTTTGAGGAGGCTTTTCAAGGTGTGTCTGCCTCTGAAATTTCTGCGGCTGAGACCGCTCTGATCGCAGATGGTCTGCCGGTGGAGGAGGTACAGAAGCTTTGTGATGTCCACGCCTCAGTTTTTAAAGGCTCTATTGAGGAAATCCATCAGCCGGATGATCCAACCTTAATTCCTGGACATCCGTTAAATGTACTGGTCAGAGAAAATAAGAAAATTGCTCATATTATTGAAAACGGAATCCGCCCGTATCTGGTTCTGACAAAAGAGAATGTTAAGGAAGAATTTTCAAAGCTTAAAGAAGGCGTAAATCAATTAAAAGACTTATCTGTTCATTATGGGAAGAAGGAAAATCTGTTGTTTCCATATATGGAGAAATACGGAATTACGGCACCTCCAAAGGTTATGTGGGGAGTGGATGATGAGATCAGGAATCAAGTGAAAGAAACAGTGGAGTTGCTTGATAAGAACGTAAAAATCAATGAAACCCTGGTACAGAAGATTGAAAATTTACTGGGTAAGATCACGGAAATGATATTTAAAGAAGAAAATATCATGGCTCCCATGCTTTTAGAACAGCTGACCCAGGAAGAGTGGAAAACAATTGCCGATGAAAGCGGAGAAATAGGTTTTATGATCGACCATGTTCCCCAATGGAATCCTGCCGCAGCCGACAAGGGAAAGGATAAGACGGAGATTAAGGAAGCAGGCCTTATAAAACTTCCTTCCGGAGAATTTAAATTAGAAGAGCTGATCTCCATGTTAAATACGCTCCCCTTTGACATTACCTTTGTAAATAAGGATGATGTGGTAAAGTATTTTTCCGAAGGAAAAGAGCGTGCGTTCCCGAGAACAAAAGCCATTATCGGCAGAAATGTTTCCAACTGTCATCCGCCGGCCAGTGTTCATATTGTTGAAAATATTGTTGAGGATTTCAAAACCGGAAGGAAAGACCAGGAAGACTTCTGGATCAAAATGGCTGGAAAGTATATTTTGATCCGCTATTATGCGGTGAGAGGTCATGAAGGAGAGTATCTTGGCGTTCTGGAAGTAACCCAGGACATAAAACCCATACAGGAGATTACCGGGGAAAAGAGGCTGATTTCTGAATAGGAGTTCCATATGTATAGCCGTCCGGCCAGAGCTTTTTTGTGCTCTGGCCGGTTTTTTGAGTCCGAATTTTGACTTGATTTGGGTAAAATTTATAATAATATATCAGAATATTTACGAAAAACTCTGCATAATTTACGTATAATTTATTTAATTAGCAAAATAAATTATATAAAAAGACGCAGTATATTTGGTACTGCGGTTACAAAATTATGTATATTTCGACAATATTCATTATACATCAGAAAAATATTATTTGTCAATTATCAAATAAATTTATAATTGAGGCAATAAAAAAGAATTTTTGTCTGAATTATCGTGCCGGATCGAGAACATTTTTTTGGAAAATTGTATATAAGCCGTCAATAACATCGTCATTTGGCGGGTCTATGTATTTTCTCTTTTCCATGTGACGATAACAAAATATACTGTGCCTGCGCTTTTTTAAGCAAAAAATGTAACCCTATTGCAGAAGACTTTACCACAATGAATTCTGCGGGCAGAAATTAAAAGCCGTCATATTCTCCGTCATGGCCTTCTGAAACCCTTTAAATATCATATTATTTCTTCTAAACCGCAGTACCAAATATACTGCGAATACGTTCTGTCAGGACAGCATTGCGCTCCCGGATAGGGAAGCCAGATTGTCCTATTTTTAATCATACCTAAGAGAACAGGGAGGAAATAAAATGAAAAGCTTTAAGGATTTCAGTATTTCGCGAAAACTGCTGACGGGTTTTTTAAGCCTGACGCTTATTATGCTGCTGGTCGGGGGTGCAGGAATTGCCGGGCTTGCCCGGATCAGTCAAATGGATACTTACATGTATAAAGGACAGACGGCTCCAATGAAAGATTTATTTGAGGCACTTGAAAGTCTTTATCAGTTCAGGGTGGACTCCAGAGCCATGGTAATCTATGCAGGAGATGCCCAGAAGCTTGATGAACTGAAGCAAAGCTTTGACAGTGGATCGGAGAAGTTTTTAACCAGCATAGAGGCTTACCGCAAGACCATAATCGATCCGGAATCTTTTACCCTTTTGGATGAGTCTGTTTCGCTATTTAATGAATCCTTTAAGCCAGCCGTAGAGAAGTGTATGGATGAGGCGAAGGCAGGTAATGAGGCTGCCGCATGGGAGGCACTTCTTCAGGAAACAAATAATATTCAAAAGATGTTCGATAATTTCAACAAATTAATCGACAACCGTATGGATGAAGCTGGAAAGACCAATGATTCCAATCATGATACTGCATTATGGCTGACCGTTGTTCTGGTTCTTTTTGTTGCATTTGGAGCCGGTGCAGCAGTGTTTTTAGGGGCAGGAATCTCGAAAATGATCAGTCAGCCAATTGAGCAGGTTGTGGATGCCGCCAACCGGATCGCATTAGGGCATGTGGATGTGGAGCTTGGCAATATTCATTCAAAGGATGAAACCGGTCAGCTTGCCAATGCCTTTACTAAGATGATCGACAGCATTGGAAAACAGGTGGATGCTGCCGACAGGATCAGCAACGGAGATTTCACCAATGAGGTACCACTTCGTTCAGATCAGGATATCCTTGGGCTGGCATTGCAGAAAATCAGAAAAGATTTAAATCACACATTGCTATTAATAAGCACTTCATCCGACCAGGTCAATGCAGGGGCTGAACAGGTTTCTTCTGCGGCACAGGCTCTGGCTTCCGGAACTGCGGAGCAGGCAGCTACGATTGAAGAACTGAATGCTTCCGTCAGCAGCGTGGCGGAGCAGGCAGAAGAAAATGCAAAAAATGTTCAAAAGGCTGCTGACTATGTTGGGCAGGCCGGTGCCGGGGTCAATGAGAGCAACGAATACATGGGAAAGCTGAATGGGGCCATGAAGGAAATCGGATCGGCTTCTGATAAGATATCTAACATCACGAAAGTGATTGAAGATATTGCATTCCAGACGAACATTCTTGCACTCAATGCGGCTGTGGAATCTGCCCGTGCAGGAGAGGCTGGCAAAGGATTTGCAGTGGTTGCAGATGAAGTCAGGAGCCTTGCCGGAAAATCTGCGGAAGCAGCCAAACAGACGGCTGATCTGATCAGACATTCGGTGACCAGTGTTGCAGAGGGTGAGAAATTAGCCGATGAGACGGCAAAGGTTCTTAAGGGAGTTGCAAAGCAGGCGAAGTTTGTGGAACAAGCGATTAAAGGGATCGAAGAATCCTCTTCCCAGCAGGTGCAGGTGATTGAACAGATCAATCAGGGCTTATACCAGGTATCTGCTGTTGTTCAGACAAACGCTGCGACTGCAGAAGAAAGTTCTTCCTCCAGCGAAGAACTGGCTGCCCAGGCACAGATGCTCCAGCAGGAAGTAGGCAGATTCAGGCTTTTTAAAGAAGAGGTACTACATACTCGCTAAAGCGGAGCCTCTCTATTCTAATAATGAATCTCTCACATTACTTAATAATCGGATAGCGAATTATTGTTCTCGATTTTTCGGGAGATGTTTTACGCGGGTCGTTTAGATACAACTCATGATGTCTGCGCGTGTCAGAAAGGGCTGCCTGCCTCCAAACAACGAATTTATATGAATAATGGGTAAATTTGTTCCATTGAACGGAAACGTCCCTGACAAAACAATTCGAAAGAATTGCTTTACAGCTTGCCTTTATATTATGTATAATGTAAAAAATATAAAGGAACGACAAGATAATTATGGAGAGACGGTATGAGAGAACTGAATGAAATGAGAAAAGATTTGAATCGCTGTGATATGGAAATTTTAGACCTTCTGATGCGGCGCCTTGGTTACGCAGCAGAGATCATGGAATACAAGAAGGAGCAAGGGCTTCCTATATTTCAGATGGAAGAGGAGAAACTCCGGCACGAGACTTTACTTGCCGCAATAGGAGATCATGCTTATTGTGACGAATTGTTAAGCATCTTCAAACAAATCGATGAGGAAAGCAAAGGTGTACAGAGCAAAAGACTGTTTGGCCATAACATTGCTTTGATCGGATTTATGGGAACAGGAAAAAGTACGGTATCCAAATACTTAAGGAATATGCTGGCCATGAAGGAAGTGGATGTAGATGCCATGATCGTGGATGACCAGAAGATGCCGATCCGGGATATATTTGAAAAACACGGAGAGGAGTATTTCAGGGACTGCGAAAGCAATGCGATCCTTAACCTGCAAAACTGCCGCCAGACTATTATTTCCTGTGGCGGCGGTGCGGTAATACGTGAGGAAAATGTTAAAAATCTTAAAAAGGGCAGTTGTATCGTACTTCTGACTGCCAGCCCTGAAACCATTTTGGAGAGAGTAAAGGATGATGGCGGGCGTCCGATTTTAAATGGAAATATGAACGTGGAATTCATAAAAGAGCTTATGGTAAAACGTAAGGATTTTTATGAAAAAGCAGCGGATATAATCGTAGAAACGGATCATAAAAGTGTACAGCAGATATGTGAAGAACTGATTATTTCACTGATTCAATTTGAACATTGACTTGTATCCGAATCGTGCTATAATACAGGCATGAGCAAAGATTTCAAACGAAAGATAAAGGATATACCGGCTTGATGAGCCGGTATATTTTAAAGAAAGGACTGGATAACGATGCTTTGGAAGGATAAGTATGAGCTGGGAGTTCCATTGATTGATGTACAGCATATGGAACTGTTTCAGCGGGTAGAGATTTTTATGAAAGTATTACGTTCCTCCGCTTCCTGGGATGAAAAAGTAGAAAAGGTTAATGAAACACTGGAATTTATGAATGCGTATGTGGTAGAGCATTTCCGTGACGAGGAGGCATACCAGGAGAAAATCGGTTATCCGGGCAGGGAGGAGCATAAGAAGATCCATACCGATATGGTAAATTATGTCCTTACAGTTACGGATGAATATGAGCGCAGCGGTTATGACGAGCAGCTGATGCAGAAGTTTGCTGGAAAGCTTATGGCATGGCTTATCAACCATGTTGCGGCAGAAGACCAGCGCATTGCCGCTTATGCGATTTCAAAGGGGGTAGCTGAGAATGACTGATCTTTATGGCACCTTTTTAGAAGCAACCCGGAATGTACTTAAGCTGATGCTTGAACTAAACGATGTTTCCGATCACCCGGCAGATGCCTTTGCATGTGAGGAGGAACTAGACGTTTCCATCGGCTTTATTGGAGATCTTAAGGGGGAAGTGATTTACCGTCTTCCTCATGAGACGTCTCTCGGTATCGTAAATATCATGAGCGGCATGGAATTTGATGCAGTGGATGAGTTTGTTACTTCTGCCGTATCTGAAGTCGCCAATATTATCAGTGGAAATGTTCTTACCATGCTTGCAGGTGAGGATCTGACCTGTGATATCCTTCCACCGGTTTTACGTAAGCTGGATGAGAGCGGAGAATATACATTCCAAACTGCCTGCTGTGTGAACACATCCATCGGTGATGTTTGTCTGGATATAAGGCTTAATCAGGCTGAGTAATTATAAATACATAATGAACTCGTGTATATCATTTGAATGAATGGGATACACGTTTTTTTTTGAAAAAAATCTCATCTACACAACTTCTACAAATCTCCCTGCTATTCTTTGTTTCAGAAATTGAAAAGGAGGACAGACGATGGGATCTGCTGTAAGAACTAAAAAATTACGAATCGGCGGGATGACCTGTATCAGCTGTCAAAATAAAATTGAAAAAAAATTGCGCAACACGGCTGGAATCGAAAAAGCAGAAGTAAGTTACAGCGCCGGAACTGCTGTCATCACCTTTGATACGGATA
>POVV01001072.1_pt1 | contig 11619 bp, 7 predicted proteins | sample 1560271 | NCBI WGS metagenome assembly POVV01 (sample SAMN08337232, study PRJNA429181) | Bioreactor metagenome, whole genome shotgun sequencing project. | biome: cows' rumen and soil; feature: anaerobic; isolation source: anaerobic chemostat enrichment culture, galacturonate as sole carbon source...... | reverse complement strand
CCATGCGTGAGGTATATGGACTGGATAGGTCACAAAGCGAATAATCTCGCACAAAGCGGTTTCCCAGGTTCCGGACACTCGGTTTCCGTTTTTCCGGAACTGCGGTTTCACCGCACAAGAATATTCAGTTAAAGGTGTAAAAAACTCACTAAAAGTGTACTGTTACACCTGGAAGTGTTAAATAGGAAACCATTAACCTAGCCGTAAAAAGTGACTGTGGTGACACTGGGTGAATGATGATTGGTCAGCAATTATAGCTGGCTATTTTTATTCACTTTTGATGTTCGCTAGTATCGAAACCATTTATAATTATAAAAACAAACAAATGTTTGTCTTTGATGAGGAGAGAGAGCAGATGCAGAACAATTATGAAACGAGATATATTGAATTGGGAAAGAGAATTACCTTTTATCGCGAAAAACGAGGATTGTCGCAAGCTGAATTGGCACAAAGGGTAAAGTGCAGTCCAATTTACATACAAAAAGTGGAAGGGGAGTCTGTAGCGGTTAAAACAAGTATTAGCGGCATCTGGGAAGTGAAGAAGTTGGATTTCCTATTTGCTATTGCTAATGTGTTACAAATGGACGTTGCAGCCTTTTTTAAGCCCATGACAGAAGAGAATTTTCAAAAGTGGCGAAGAGATCATTAAAATGTTTGTTGACTAAAGAACCTTTGTCAAACCATTGGCAGAGGTTTGTTTTTTGCTTAAAAAATGTACGAGAACCGTTTACGCAGGGTGAGCAAGAGGATACGATATAATAAATAAGTTTACATAAAAATGAAGGTGAGGACATGAAAAAGAATGTAACGCCAATCACTCCCCGTTGTGGGATATGTAAAAAACTCTACTCATCGCGTGATGATGACGGTTCTGGCTTATGCCTAAAATGCAGGCCAGCTAATAGTCAACCTATTGTAGCCGTTAAACGTCAATTTAAACAAACAATTTTTATGGAGGTCGGTAAAAAGATGATGGATGATTTTGAGCAAGAGGAATTGCAGGAGCAGGAAACAGCTAACTCAACCACTGAGGAAAACAACGAAGTACAGGATGGTTCAAAATCCCAGGAATCAGATGAAAATATAGTATCTGATGATACTGTAGAAGCTCCGGTATTGGCTGAAACAAGTGGTGAATTAAAAATTGAGGATATCATTGAACCTGGACGGTATGGTGTCAGCAACAGCCAAATGATTCCTGCATTAAAAAAGGCCATTGCAGAGCAGTCACTTGAAAAATTGGCATTATTGAAGAAAACCTATTTTTATACCTATGAAAAATCCATTCGTTATTTGAAGAAAGCGGAACGCGAGTTCATTGCCAATAACAACATTTGAAAAATCTATTTAAAAATTAAAAATAAATGTTTAAAAATGAGACCCCTTTCAGTTATATACCCCAAAACTGAAAGGGGTCATACATTTATGCAACAAAAAATTATCATTACAGAGGTTAACAAACCATCAATTACAGCACTCAAAGCATTTAATCAATATGTTTTTAATGCCATACAAAATCATCATAGCAGCCAAGAATAGGAAAGAGTCGAGGTGAAAACTCATGAATAAGCAAAACAATATAAAACATGTGGCAATCTATTTACGCAAGTCACGGGATGAAGGCGAATACGATGATGTTTTGTCCAAACATCGTGATACCTTAGTTTCTTATGCTAACGCCCAAAAATGGACCTATCAACTTTATGAAGAGATAGGTTCTGGTGAAAGTATTGCAAAACGTAAAAAGATGCAGCAGCTTTTGGCGCATGTAGATGATGGTCGCTATGACGGCGTACTGGTCATGGATATTGACCGCTTGGGGCGGGGCGATCATGCTGATTGGGCAGAGATATGCAAAACATTTCTTTATACAGACACTTACGTTATTACACCACAAAAGATATATGATTTATCCCAGGAACAAGATGAAATGCTGTTTGACTTTCAATCCATTTTCGCCAAGATGGAATACAAGATGATAAAAAAGCGAATGCGCCAAGGTAAAGTAGCTGGCGCGAAAAAAGGCATGTGGACAAATGGCAGTCCGCCTTATCCCTATGTATATAATCAAACAACCAAAATGATAGAGGTTGCTCCCGACAAACTCAAAATATATCGAATGATTATAGACAAATATCTCTTGGGTATGAGTACCTTGCAAATTGCCATCTGGCTGAACCAGAGAAAGATTGCACCGCCTTATAGCGGAAAACGTAATCAATGTGGCTGGTCACATGTTTCCATTCATCGACTGTTAATCAGTGAAATTCATTTGGGTTATGTGATATATGGAAAATCTAGAAGCCACAGGGGAACGACAGTGTTAGTTGATAAAGAAGACTGGATAAAGGTTAAAGGTGAGCATGAGCCGGTTAAGACAGAAGAAGAACATGCTCAGATTATGGCTAGGATTGAGCAAAACAAAATTATTCCCCGGAAATGCCGAGCAGGGATGTTGCCGTTGTCAGGATTATTATATTGTTCTAAATGTGGTAGACGGATGCAATTTAAGCGAAGCCGGACAAAAAACGGAAATTACTGGACAACATTATGTACATATACATATCCTGACGGTAGAAAATGCGATCAAGTAGGTAGAAAGCTGGATGATGATTTTTATAAAGCATTATATCAGTATATTATTAAGATTGATGAGCAGACACTAGAATTGGTAGATGAAACCAGTGCACAATATAGGGAACTTATGGCGTTGATTGAGATGAAGCAGAAGGAGTTGGAGCAGACGGAGCAGGCAATAGAAAAGCTATTTGAGCTTTTTGAGGATGGTGCAATAACTAAACAGAGATTGGCTGACCGGATTGCTGGTCATGAAAAGACTAAGACTGAGCTTGAAGCGGAGATAGAGAAGTGTAAAACTGCATTGGTATCTCAGGTTAATTTGGTGACTGTAGAGATGGTTCAGAAAAGGATTAACGAGTTTAAAAATTTATGGACTAACGCTGTTGATCCAAGTGAACAGAATAGAGCATTTCGATTATTAATTGAAAAGATTGTATATGATCGCGAGGATGACGGATTAAGGTTAGAGGTGTTATATAAATAAAATGGTCTAAGACTAGAAATCCTGCTAGACCTATCAAGCTTAGCAGGATTTCTACTTGTTCGACAGAATATTAATTATGTTTCATAGTTGCATGGCAAATTCTGAAAAAGGGGTTTTTATATGCATCAGATACATAGAGAACTTATATACGATATTAATCGATTTAGTACACAAGTTAATTTCTTTAAACCAAAATTATATAGCGAGATGCGATCTCTCGTCTGCAATAATAACAGTAAGGTTGTTAATGAAATTACCGGAATGTTTTTTATTATAGATGAAATATTTAATGTAAATATAAGCTTTTTTGCTAATACAATAATGGAATATGATTATTTTGGATTTGCTAATGTGAAACGCAACACAAGATGTGCTATAGAAGCTTATGTAGATTTACATAATTTAATCTACGCTGATAGCGATTTATATATTGAACTACTCAAACACATTGAAATACAAGCCTGGAAATTAAATAAGGCTAATATATCTCCAAAAGATGAAAAGGACATTAAGCAAAAAATTGAATATTATCAGTACAGTGATGAAAAGTTTATTAAATGTTTAAAAAAATATAACGTAAATTATAATAAGGAATTTATTAGCTTTTCATCAAAATTAGCTATAGCTCAAATGTGCAAGATTGACGGAGAAGATGGAAAAGAAGGAAATGCTAAATATCTTCGTGAAAAGTTTTCCCAATATAGTTCATTTGCACATCCAAATATTTTTGCTCAAACGCCAGTTAATGAAAGAGATACTGATGCGAAAGAACTTATTAAATTAAATATTTGTCTTATAATGTTTTCCTTAACTAGCATTGTAGAATATATAACTAAATGTGGCGTTAATAATTCTCTACTCTCTAATGAATTAAATAACATCAGAAGAGATATGGAGCAAATTAAAAATAATATAAAGAACTCGAATCAGATATTTATATTTTACGGTAACAACTAAAAAAATGCAGTTTTAACAGTGATAAGGCGATACAATCGTGAGGATGATGGTTTAAGGCTGGACGTATTATATAAATATTGAATAATGTTAATAAAAAGAGAAGCTCTTGCTAAATTTGTATTAATTTGGCAGGAGTTTTGTGTTTCTATGGGAAATGTTAAAAGTAGAGATTGGGAAATGGGTAGGTGGACTTAATGACTGTAGGAGTTGAAGAAATCAGACTTTCTTTACCGTTATCCTCTAGAGATCAAATTGGATTGTTAGTTATGCAACCTTTGGTTGCAGATAAGTTAATATGGGATAAGGGTTATCGTTGGAAGCCTGAAGCCAAGCCTACTCAGATTGAACATATTGGTGTACTTATGGATATGGCATTAAACGCTGGAGCGGCTGGACACAACATACAAAATCACATGGTAATCATACCTGAATATGCGATTCCCGGCGCAGATGGAATTGAACTCATAAAGCAAAAACTTCGAGATTCCTCAGTGCAGAATCAGGTAGTTATTGGAGGAATAGATGGATTAGATAAAATTGAATTTTTATCAATGTTGGAGGCTTCTGATCTATCAGAACAAGGAAAAAGTAATATTACTGAGTGTGTAGTTTTGAGTGATTGGATAAACTCAGCTGTAATAATTGAAAAATCCGGGAATAGCATTAAAACCTATTACCAACCTAAAATGTTACCAGCTCCCGAAGAAGATCAAAAAGCTATGTGTGCTGGAAATACTGTACTAATTTTTAAGACATCTCCTAAGGTGGGAAATCCAATATGTATAATGGTTCCAATCTGTTTTGATTGGATTGGTAGAGAAGGTCACACAAGTAAACTAGATCAAGTAGCTACTTATATTAATAGTAATATAAATGGAATTAACAATGCATTTTGGATGCTATGTGCTATACAGCATAATCCTAAACCGGATCACATAAATTTTTTGCAAGGGGCTCGCGAGCGTCTAACTAGCGAACCTTGGCGTAGTGTGTTTGATACACGTGCTTGCGTAATAATGGCAAATACTGCTACGCCGATAGTGGGAACTAAATATGGGAGAAGCTCTTTCATATTTTCGACTGGGCGATATTATATTAATGGTGAAGCGCAGCCAGTCGTAATTTCTAAAAGTAGGCAAATCCTTGAGGGATGCTGCGAAGAACAAAGATTTCGCGAAAATGGAGCAGCAATTCACTCATGTAATTTTATTCCACCTACCGCTACATCATCTAACCCGGCAGATCCTAGAAGACCTTTTAGAGTGGCGAAAGTATTATGCTTGGAATCAAGGCTTTCGAGCATTTGTCTGAGAAGATACCCTAAAGAGCCTACTGCAGTTTGTCCTTACGTAAAAGTATTGGGCGACTACACCGATTTAATAAAAAACAATGTAGATTTATTTTATGATACATATCCCCACGTAAAAAAGTGGATTAAACAAATTGTACCAGTGATTATAGGTAACGCTCAAAAGTGGGAAAAAAATGAAATATTACGTAATATAATTTTATTATGTCAGTGGAAGAAGTTTAATATAAACTGTGATTATTGGAACTTTGAAGCTGAAGGAAAGGCTTTGGAAAGTTTGATTATATATCAGCTACTTATTTATCTAGCATTTGGTGAAATAAGCCCAAATGAGGTTCATGGTAGCTTTCGTTTAGGACAGACTCATAATGCATTACTGGTAATGGATAGTAATAATGAAAAGTCTCACCCGGAATTAAGACAATATATAACTGACGAGATCAAAAATAAAAGAATACGATTAGGGCGTTGCCACAGAGTACTAGTGATAGGTAATACAAGAAATGAACAAGGATATCGTTCAACCCGAGGAAGCTTGCTTGAGCAGGCTAAACCTGGGTCCTATATAGATACACCTATATACTATAATCCAAGCAGACGATTAATGGATGACCTTGACAATTGTAAAGATATTAGGGATCTTAATCAACGGATAATTCGTAGACTGGAGGAAATATAATGTTATTTAGTAATGTTTTTGGCTCAATTTTTGAAGCGTTAAAACTAGTAGCTCCGAATACAAAGTGCATTAAAGAAGACGACAAATTAATGTTATTTCGGAAGCACTGGGATGAATATGGACTCACAGATATTGTTGGATTTGCCCCATTAACAATAGAAAACGCACATAATTGGGTTGATTTAGAGTCATATTTCCTCGAAAGCATTGAGGATGAGTTATACGGAGATAATTCAAACTCTATCGAGCCTTCGCTTGCATTTCTTTATGATCCCAATATTCAGAATACTTTACTGGAAGACATTATTAAGATAGAAAGAAATGAGATGTATTGTAGGAAATATGCAATACCTTTATCCGACGATTTGGCTGAGGAAATAATGAGGTTACCTATTGCCTCATTAACAAACTCAAAAATCAGAGGGCGACTTCCTAAATCAGCAAGAAAATCTCTTTATGAAATGGGTATTACTAGAGATTTCGCTGATGCAATCCTTAAACGGGTGAATCCCGATACAGTATTGAGTAGGGTGCCTAAAGAACTACATGCCGAATCTACTCGCTTAGGAAAAAGTTTCGATTCGGATATATATATATATGATGAATCATCAATGAAGAAGACTAGATTGAAGGAATTAGAAATTCAAGGGTTTCGAGCGTATGGAAAACCACAGGTATTTGATCTCGATGCGGATTTAATTGTTGTAGCAGGTCCAAATGGGCTAGGAAAGACGTCTTTTTTTGATGCCATTGATTTCGTTACTTCCGGATTTGTAAGGAGATTTGATAAACGACTTAACCACTTGCCGAATTTACGTCACGGGCAAGATCTAAAAGTTACGTTAAAAGCCTGTGTGACCAATGAAGTAGCAACGCAAGAAATAGCTATCTCTAAAGATAATTTGGATATAAACTCCGTCTATGTAAATGGTAAACCAAGTAACCGCAAAGATGTGCTAACTCAATTGAGCCAAACTACCTTAAATGAAGGTGTAGATCGGCTAACACAACTTTTTAGGGCAAGTCATCTAGTTAATCAAAGTCATGCAGAACTAACGGAACAAATTCACATAAATTCACGTGTTCCGATAAATATAATGGGGCGTATGTTGTCACTTGAAGACTACGTGAGTGGAATAAAAAAAACCGAGGATACAATTGATCATATAGATAAAAAACTACGTGATCTTGATAAGCGATTTAAGGTTGTCGTAATAGAAATTGAGAAAAAGGAAAACAGTTTAGAAAAGCTAAAAGCACATATAGACCCAGAAAATAGACCTGGGAACAATGAAGACTTAACAGAACTACTAGAATATTCGTCGCTGCGTACTAAGGCACTCCAACTCAATATAATAAAGGTGCTAGATTGTTTTGAGAAACCAACTCTAGAAAGTCTGAAAGAGTTAAGATATAACGTAGAGCTGGTCGAGTCCAAAGAAAAAGCCAAAACAGATAATGCACTTGAGATAGTCCCCCTTGTGGAAAGTAGAGGCCGATTAGGTAAGGAATTAATGGTTATTAAAGGAAGAATAGAAGACAGTAATAAATCATATGAAGATCTAAAGGCTAATCTTGTCAATAAGAAAAACATTAAGACGGATATTGACTTTACAATACGTAAACTCGAAAGTCACTATTTAACTTTAGAAAAAAAAGAAAAAAATTATTCATGGTTTATTCAAAAGAAGCCAAAATTCAGCGAATTACAGAGAAACATAGAGATTCTGTTTGCTAATTTAAATAGCAGCAAACAAAATTTCTTTAATGCAGAGAAAAATTGCATGTTACAGTCACAAAAAATAGATTTGCTGAATAAAGAAATTAGAGCACTTCAAGAAACAGAAGTAAATGTTAAACAGAAATACAGTAAACTTGTAAATCTTAAGGAGAGTATACCGACTTATAAAACTGCTTTAGAAAAAGTATCATATCTTAAAAATGAAATAAGTAAAAGGAACGTTGATGAAAAAGAATATTATCAAGCAAATTCAGAGTTGGAAGGTATATTATTAGAACTCAGAATTTCTGCAGTCAAGCAAAAAAAGTTTATTAGTTCACAAAAAGAGCGAATTGATAAATTTATGTATTTAGTGAATGAAATGAAAAGTTTTGTGAATAACAACGTCTGCCCTTTGTGTAATCATCAACATCAGAATAAGGAAAAACTACTTGCCCAAATGGACTCCGGTTTAGGGCAAGATTCTGAAGAGATAAAAGAGTTAATCAAAGCGTTAAAAGAGACTACTATTCAATTAGAAACTAAAGAAGCAACCCTAAAAGAAAATCAAATAATTATAGAAAACATAAAGAGTCAACTACGCTTACTTAGTATGGATTTAAACGAGCAAGAAGAACTTGTCGCAAGATTAAACGTTATGTTTGCACAAGAAGGCTTTTTGGATCATGAAAGTTTATCTAATGCTATTGAGAACAATATCGACAACTTTTTCAAAAAGTCAGTAGAAACTAACCAATTTCTAGATGAGAAACATTTGGTTTTAAAACAACTGGATGAATTACAACAGGAATCGAACAGGGATAAGCAAATAATCGCAAAAAAAATCCAAGATTTTGAGATAAGTTTATTCGAAGCTCAAGAGCAATTGAATTTAATAAATGAGACTATTTTTGAATTGAAATTAGATCCCGATTTGACATTAGAAGAATTAAATAAGGAATTGTTGAATATAAAAGTTGAGAAAAATGACATTCAAAGTCAAGTGAAACATTTTAATAATCAATTTAGTGGTTTAAACGAATCTATACGTTATGCTGAAAAACATTTAGAGAAGTCAGAAGATAGTATTAAAGATTACCAAAATCAATATCGAAATTTGGAAACTGAATTAAATAGGATTTTAAATAAAATCGAAAACTTATCAGGGCAGACACAAATTAGCAGTGAAGAAGCAACTAAGCAACTAGCGTGGCAACGTTATTACTTAAAAGAGCTATCTGATTTCAGAAATTTAGTTTTGCACTCGGAAATTATCGCGGATTCCAAAGAACGCACAGCAAATATTTCAATTTTAAAGGATGAGTTAAGCGTACTGTTCTCAAAGAAGCAAGAGATGCAGAATGAAGTCGAAGATCTTAACCAAAAAAGAAAAATATTAAAGACCATAAACTCAAAACTTGTTAATATACAAAAGGAATCATTGGAGAAATATTTTGATGTCATTGGGCCTGTAGCGACTCTAATTCAACATAGACTTAGACCGGCATATGGTTTTACAAATGTTAAAATGCGGCATGCTGATGATCAAACTATTGCAGTGGAAGTTGGTTCATATGTAAATAAATATTTACCACCATCCGATTATTTCTCTGAGTCCCAGATGGGTATAATTGCTCTGAGCCTATTTTTTAGTGTGGTTTTTACACAAAGCTGGTCAGGTTTTAAAACTATTTTACTCGATGATCCTGTACAACACTTTGACGATCTTAATGTCTACGCTTTTGCAGATTTAATTCGTTCTTGGTTAGCCTCGTCTGCGCCAGAAGAGCGACCACAAATCATAATATCAACTTGTGACGATCGATTATTGAGAACTCTTTTAAAGAAGTTTGAAGTATTAAGTGACCAAGGGCGTGCGAAGTTTTATGTATTTAAGACTCTGTCACAGGATGGACCTATTGTTGAAGCGTTACATAAAGATAAAAAAATTGGTCTATTGTCTTAACTTCAGTAATTTGTACTTTAAAATAATTAACTAATACAGCCTGAATATATAAAGAGAGGTTGAACCACCTGGTTGGTTTCAATCTCTTTTTTCAATATACTTGTATGCTATTCATAATTTTCACCTTGACTTACCACAACATTCCAATTAAAATAAAAACAACGCTTAACAAATAACGGTTATCCATTATAAAACGTATGTAAAACCCCAACCAAGCAAATCCTAAATGGTAGCTATGAAAAATGAGGTGATGCTAATGTCTACCAAGCACGTTAACCACCTAGCGAATGAAAAGAGTCCATACCTATTACAACACGCGCATAATCCGATAGACTGGTATCCCTGGGGCGAAGAAGCGTTTGCCAAGGCTAAGGAAGAGGATAAACCGATATTTTTTAGTTGCGGCTATAGTACGTGCCACTGGTGCCATGTCATGGAACGGGAATCTTTCGAAGACCAAGACGTTGCGGCGTTGTTAAATAACTATTTTGTTGCCGTCAAGGTTGACAGGGAAGAGCGGCCTGATGTTGACCATATTTATATGGCGGTGTGCCAGGCTGTGACCGGGCAGGGTGGCTGGCCGCTGACTATTGTGATGACACCTGATAAGAAGCCGTTTTTTGCCGGAACGTACTTGCCTAAGCATGCCAAATGGGGCAGGCCCGGGATTATGGAAGTCTTGTCAATGCTGAAGGAACAGTGGGATCAAAACCGGGATAGGATTGAGGAAATTGGCGAAAAGCTGGCACAATCCCTGAAACAGCCAGCGCTTAAGCCGGAGGCGGGGCAATTATCGCAAGCAACCCTGGAGCGTGCCTTTTCCCAACTGTTAAATGACTTTGACCCTAATCATGGCGGATTTGGGACTGCGCCAAAGTTCCCCACACCTCACAACTTATTGTTTCTGATGCGCTATTGGCGGAGAACAGGCGATAAGAAGGCCATCGCCATGGTAATCAAGACCCTGGATGCGATGAGCCGCGGGGGGATTTATGATCATCTGGGTTATGGTTTTGCCCGCTACTCAACAGATACCAAATGGCTGGCACCGCATTTTGAGAAAATGCTGTATGATAATGCCCTTTTATGTTACGCCTATGTTGAAGCTTATCAATGCACAGACGATCCGGATTTTGCCCGTATTGCCGGGGAAATAATTTCCTATGTGCTGCGGGATATGACGAGTCCGGGTGGCGCGTTTTATTCTGCTGAAGATGCTGATTCAGAAGGGGTAGAAGGCAAGTTTTACATATGGTCGCGGCAGGAACTGCTGGAACTCTTGGGGCCGGAGCTTGGGGAATTGTTTGCCGATGTATATAATGTCACGCCGGAGGGCAATTTTGAGGCCGGCGACAATATTTTGAATCTGATTTCCCGTGACTTGTATGACTATGCCGCCCAGCATGATCTTGATATCAATGAGCTTGAGGAAAAAATGGCTGAGGCCAGGAAGCGGCTCTATCAGGCACGCGAGCAGCGGATACCTCCGTTTAAGGATGATAAGATTCTGACAGCCTGGAATGGACTGATGATTGCCGCTTTGGCCAAGGCGGCCAGAGTGTTGCAGCGGGAAGAGTACGCTGACGCGGCTGAACGGGCGGTAGAATTTGTTTTTACCAAACTTACTGCCGAGGACGGTAAGCGGCTGTTGGCCCGCTACCGGGATGGCCATGCAGCATACCTGGGCTATGTTGATGATTATGCCTTCCTGCTCTGGGGTTTGCTGGAGGTCTATGAAACCACCTTTAATCCGAAATATTTGCGCCAGGCATTGGAGATCAGCGAAGAGCTTACACAGCTATTCTGGGACAAAGAAAATGGCGGGTTTTATTTTACCGGGAATGACGGCGAGGAATTGCTGCTGCGTCCGAAGGAGATTTATGATGGCGCTATCCCATCGGGAAATTCGGTGGCTGCCCTGGCT
>POVV01001071.1_pt1 | contig 11636 bp, 14 predicted proteins | sample 1560271 | NCBI WGS metagenome assembly POVV01 (sample SAMN08337232, study PRJNA429181) | Bioreactor metagenome, whole genome shotgun sequencing project. | biome: cows' rumen and soil; feature: anaerobic; isolation source: anaerobic chemostat enrichment culture, galacturonate as sole carbon... | reverse complement strand
AGCTATCGCATTAAAGAAAAGAAAAAAGCCGGCTATTTCCGGCCAGAGTCGACTCAAGAGACTAACTAGTGTACTATTGGGGAATTTTCGATTGATGACTTTGGGGAAATTGAAATTGATGTTGACAACAGCAAAAAGATTATGTATATCTTTACCCTAGACCCCCGTTAATTGAAAGTGACCAGCGAACTTATAATAAATTACTTAGTATTGGTTCTGTTCAACAAGCAAAAGCATTCTATTATGATAAAGTTGCTCAGTATAATAACAAAGATAACGCATATTTGTATCAAGCCTATACAAATATAATAGAGGATTGCAATAAATTTATAGTACTTGAAAAGGAAATAGAGGATTGCAGTAAGATTATTGTTTGTACTCATGCCAAGTTACCATTTGTGTTGGATAGTAACGTTGTAATTAAGACGGTATTTTTAGATGAAAGTATAGATGATACTTTGCTGTTTAAGATAGATACCATTAGCCGAGATGATATTGCTACTTTGCTTAAATTAGTACCGCAAAATAATATTTCTGAATTTGAGGGAATGGTTGCACGGATAAATCATGGTATAAAACAAAAAGCAGTGGTAATTCGTGAACAATTATTATTAAATTCACAGGATAAGCAAGGCATTTTAGATATTGTAAATTCAAATAAATATAGATTTTCAAGTCCGATACTAACAATAATGGATAATTCCCTAGTAATAGTACCTAAATACGAGAAGAAAAACCACGATGGTTTTGCGGTATGCAATACAGTGTTCGTTGTTAAAGCTAATGCAGACTTATTTAATCATTATCCTACAGTGAGTTTTATAAATGTGTCAGCAACATTTCATGAAGGGATTAATCGGCAACTATTTGGACAAGCAGTTCAGACAGTTGATTATATAAAGGAAAGTAATCAAATTCGGTTATATCACACAAATACGTGTAGCAAGCAGAACCTAAACAAACTAATGCAGGATAGTACTTGGGTGGATTATGTGAAAAAGATTGCAGAAAATATGCCTGTGATTACGTTTAAGAAGTTAAAAGAAGATTTTAGCGGGTTAGGTCTAAATGTTGTTGACGATATGCATTACTGGAAATGTGTGGGAATGGACAAATTGGCTGGACAAGATATAACTATTATCGGTACTCCTCATAGCAATGAATATAAATATCTGTGCATAGGTGCTGTATTGGGATATGACATAGCAGATACGCAGAAAAATAAGCAGGAAATTGAATATAACGGTTACCGCTTTAACTTCTATACGTATACCAATAATCAATTTCTTAGGGAATTACAGCTATATTTTATTGATAGCCAATTATGCCAAGCAGTAGGACGGGCCAGAACCATCAGGACGAATGCAATCGTCCATGTATTTAGTAACTTCCCAATACGGGGAGCAACCTTAATGGAAAAGGACATAATGAAATAAATCAATTATCGACATAATTGACAGGTGCACATACTAGTGTAAAAAAGTCGGGAAGAAATGTTAAAAGATGTGTCAAGGTATTAGCCTTTACATTTCTTTCTGATATTAGATTATTTAATTTTCCTGTGAGTTTGTTGTCGCTGTAGAATATTTTGAATAAGACGTAATGGAAGTGGGGGAAGTGTTACCTTTTCAAGAAATATAAAATTTACACTAAATATCTTAAGTGATTTGTTTAAAAAAATGAGACTAACTAAATATTATATAAACATAAGCACTTTAAATAAAAATTGAAGGGACTAGATAATATGATAAAAACAAAACAGGATGCAAAAGCTGTAATAGATGAATTTGATTGTTTCTGTATTAATAACGTAATAAAACATCCTACCCGTCCTAGGTTTAACTTAGGGTCAGTAGATGTGTTTCGCTATAAGCATAATTTGTGGACAGGCTCTCAAAAGAATGATATAAAGTTCGGCGTTTCATATGAGGAGATAATTGATTTCGTTTTTCGGCATAGACAGGAAATCAATTTAATATTAATGGATAAATTTTCAGATGAAGCAATTGATTGATGGAAAAGCAGGTGGAAATTTATGATAAATAACTATGAAGACGTACGAAGTTATATAGATACAATGGACGAGAAGTTTTATCTATACCCTAATTATGAGCACAGCTTTACCTATCTCTGCGGTGATTACGTACCATACCATGCAGTGTGCTACATACAAAAAAAGCACCAGTACGTGGTGCAGTTTATGCCAACTGACCGAAAAATTAACTTTGAATCTGATACTTGGAGTATCATTGACAATATTGAGGAGTTTATTTGGAATAATAGGTATAACATTTATTATTCAGAAATACCATACAATGATTTAATTGTGGATATGAATAATGTCAGTGTGCCCGATAGTATGTTAAAGTGTATACGTGGAGCTGGTCTGGAGGTAGATTACAAATTTAATCTTAATCGGAAAGATGTGGAATATTGGGAAGTAATTGCAGACCAGGTATTTCAAATTTTAATTGATACAGGTAAATTAAGTGAAGAATACCAAATTTATAACGGGGAAAAGGGGGAAGCGGTTTTTTACCGCGTGTATGGTATTTGTAATGGTGTTATTTTGTTTCAGCAAAATAATTCTTGTAAAAATCGAACTTACGGTGAATGGCACACGAAGAAGAAGTACTTTATAACAGATGGTCAAAATATTGAACAGATATCTACTCCAATAAGGTATTTGCAGAAAGATGGTAGCTTGGACGGTGTTGTAAGATATTTTGCTCATAAACTTACCAATGAATGTTTAAAGCACAAGATACTCTTTAATAAGGATACTGAAGATACAGAAAATTCTTAATGTGTAATAAACCAGCAAACCAGAAGTGTTTGCGTAAAAAATGCATTATATATTAACGAATAAAAAAAATATTTTGTTCAATGAAACTATATATAGTAACAATAAGTGGCAAACACCACTATATATTGAAAATGATAATGAAAAATAAATTTAACTAGGTATTGACATACCATTATTCAATAAAGTATAATATAATTGAATAAAAATAACTATTGCAATGAAACTTTTCCTGTGCTATGATTAAAAGCACGGGATAGGTTAATTATGAATAAAACCTGCTTCTCGTTTCGGGAAGTAGGTTTTTTATTTTTGCCTACATATATAACAAATTAGACTATAAAATATAGATTAGAGGAGAATAAAAAATGAATTTAAAACAGATTTTTGGCGATGTATCAATTGCTAAGATGTTGATAATGAAAAAAGCATGGGATTTGATAAAGACATTACGATTAAGTAAAAGTGAAGCCTTAAAACAAGCATATAATTTCTATAATGAAATTCGACCGATAAAACCGAAAAAAATCAAATTTGACCTAAGTAGTTTTGTGACATCAAATAATCAAATTGAATATGTTGAGAGTTGCAATCAAAATACTCTTAAAAAGAGTGCATGGCAACAAATAGCAACATCTGGTAGAATGTCAGATGCTTTTATTATTAGATATTTAGATGAAATTTATAGCAATGTTAGATTAATATCAGATATTAATCAACAGCTATCAGAAAAAGTTTTAATCAATTTGCTTGCTAATAATATTAAGCGAGGTAAATGGATTTTAAGTGACCAATTTTACAGATATCATTTTGAAGAAAAATTTATTTGTGATGTATTAAACACAATACAGCAAGATTGCGGTAAGCACGATATTGAGTTTCTCTTGCATGCTATTTATTTAGGAAATAGTACCCTATCACAAGATTTTTATTTTAAATATCAAGATTTTGAATTTACAAATAACAAGCAAACTATGGAAATAATTTTAGCAGAAAGAGGACACGGAATTCCATATCAGTTTTTGCAAGCTCAACAAAAATACGTGTCCATAGACCAAGAGATATTGGAATATTATTGTAATTATAAAGAAAAGTACTCTGCATGGTTACTTAAAGAGAATGGGATTTCAGTGAAAAAATCTGCACGTCGGACGGTTTTTGTACTAAATAGAGAAGGTAGAGAAACGGCTTAAGAATGTGGCGTAATAGATGCTGTGGCTATGGGGGATTTAATAGAACAGTCGGGGTAGTCTGGATGCTAAGCATTTAGATTGCCCTTTTTATTTTTTCATAGTGCAAAAAATAATAGATTTCGTGTTAAAAAGTTAGGACGGAATTTCTGTTATACATATATAACATTTAACAACAACAAAGCTAAAAGAGAAATCAAAATTCAACTATCTGGGTCAAGACAGACAATCTGGCATTAGTATACAATCAATTTAGGAGCCAGTAACATAAAAATAAAGGGGGATAAGCAAATGAACTTAATTAACGTTAATGGCTTGGTGGAGATGTGTGAATGGTACTGGCTGTGGTGATAATGAACGGCTCATAGATAACGTGGTTAATGGCTTAAAGCCGATGGGGGTTGCTATTTGTTGGGAAAGCGAAGTGGAAATGATTACGGATAAAGCAAAAGCTAAAAGTTTGCCATATGTGGTTTTGGAACATCCTTGGGAAAGGCGTAAAAAAGTTGGGGTAGCCAATGTCGGTAAAATCAAAGATCTGTTTGATATGGAGGCATTGGTGGCTTCTTATAAATTATTTGATAAGGCGTTGGGCCAATTAGAGTTTGGCTACTGGACAAAAAACGGCTATTAGAGAATAACAAAACTTTAGGCAACTATTAGAGGGATATGATTATGCTAATCCATACACATATCATGACCTAATTACTGTAAATCTTATCCTTGGGTACCCAATACCATCTACTGTAGCTGTTTATTATGACTATATAAAAGGATTTGGAGCGGAATAGTAAGCGAAGTTGTCGGAAGTTCTAATCTAATAATGAAGCAAAAAAAAGGTGCAATATAATTTGTGCCGTTTTTGTATACTATGGAGGAAAAATATTACAAGGAGGCGAATGCTGTAAATTTACGGATATTTAAGGTGGTGTAACAATGGAGCAGATAAAACTAATACAAGTAGATGCAAGGAAACGGCTTGAAGAAATAATAAATCACGCATGGGTCATTTTTGCTAATCAATATATTAATAATAAATACGACATAAATTTGGAAGCACCATTTCAACTTCATTTTGCATCTGTAATTAAACAGGTAGGAGAAATTTATTGTTTAAAAAAACATGAAATTATATCGGTAAATCTTGAAGTCAATATGGGAGTAAATAATAAAAACTACATTGATATTTTAGTATCATATTTTGATGTACCAACAAATCTTGAATATTCTATTCCAATTGAACTTAAGTTTAAAACTAAACAGCAGAGTGCAGAAGACATTGGTGCTTTAGAAATGTATAAGGATTTGTACAGATTAGAAAGATTATTAAATAATGAAAACAATAATTCAATGCCTTTTGGATATTTCTTTTGTATTACCGACCATCATCTTTATATACAGCCTTCTGCCAAGGGACTAAGAACAGTTATTGCAACCTATGATGGTTATAAAATTAAAGATAACTTTGAATATAAGTACGTAGAGACAAAAACAGGAAAGAATTTCTATGAAGAGAATGGAGGATTTAGGTTTAATCACCAGTATGAATTCAGTTGGGAGAATTTTGAGTTTAATTCGAATAATCATGCTTATTTTTTGAAAATGAGATTGGATACTGGCTCATCATTGTAGCTTAATATTACGTCATAATGGATGGTGAAACAGTGTAATGCAAATAAAAGAGGTAACTAATAAAGCTGAATATATAAGAAATAAACTGCTTGAAAACAGTGAATTAGCTCAGCATATTGATAAGCAGAGGGAATATATACCCATTCCTAAAATTGGAAATGGACAAATAAAGATTGTTATTATAGGACAAGACCCAACAGTAAGACGTGAAAAAAGTAGAGATAAAGTTAAAGTAGTGCTCAATTTAGATAGGCAAAACAGTTTGTATCGGTATTTAAGTTCAATAGTAGAAAAACTCGGATATGATATTGAACAAAACCTATATGCAACAAATTTACTGAAATGTTTTTATGGTGTTCCGCCTGCCTCTATTCCTAATGTAGTAAGCCAACATACACCATATTGGATAGAATTATTAAAGGCGGAATTGGAGCAATATCCCAATGCAATAGTTATTACTTTAGGTGAACCTGTACTGAAGGCATTAGTTACTAATGGTTCTAAAAAGGTCAAGGACTACTGGGGTTATATAGGAAGAAATCAAGCAGATGTTACTAAATTTCATTATTGTGATGTAGGTATGAACTTCTTACAACGACGATTGTATCCATTCCCGCATCAACCAAGCATAAGAAAAGAGTTTTACAGAGACACCTTAAATGCGTATATCGGTTTTGTTGGTAACAGACTGTAGGCGAAAAGAGAACATATGGATGAAAATAATCATGGGAGGGTTATAAGTGTCTGTATTAGATAAACTTAACCGTATAGAACTCTGGAGATATGCCAATGAGTTTGTCAGCAAGTCGTTTTCCACTCGTGGATTTGACGTTAGTAGGAAGATTGACGGTAACGAAGGATTAATTGTTACGAATAAGTCAGGGAAGCAGTATCAAATTCGAGTAAAATCATTTCGCTTTTCAACAAAATATGTGTTTGTGAGTAAGGAATCTTTTGATATAAATCAAGAAAATCTCTATTTAGCACTTGTCCTTTTTAACTCAGAAAATACGCAATCAGTATATCTCATACCTTCGAGTGCTTGGGTAAAAGAGACTGATTTGTTTAGAGATAGAAAGTATGAAAAGGATGGGCACATTAGTAAGCCTGAATGGGGACTAAATGTTTCACCAAAAAATAGGCATCTATTAAACCAGTATGAATTTAATAAAGTCATATCACGGTTGAATTAATAAGTTCTATAGGGTTCAGCTCTGAATTTTTAGGGAATGGGAGATATATACCATGCAAGAGCTAAATCAGTTGCATCAACATATAGCAACTTGCCAGAAATGCAGTGAAATAAGGAAATATACTAAATTTCCTAGTCAATGTCATGGTAATGCTAATTCAGGCATTATGCTTGTATCTGAAGGAGCTTATCTACCAAGCATTCAGGCAGGGCGATATTTTACCCGAGGGCATTTGAGAGATGCTTTGCCAAACTTAGAGGAACTCTGTTACCTGACAGATGTGATTAAATGTGATACCAGTTGCGGAAAAACATCTGATATTGCTAAGCGATGTCTGCCTTTTTTATTTAAGGAAATAGAAATACTTCAGCCGAGGCTAATTCTAGCTGTTGGGAAGATGCCATTTGAACAATTAAATGGCAAAGTGAGTGGTAGATTTGCAGACCTTCACGGTAAACGAAACACCTATTATTACAAAGGTATAGAGGTTATACCAATTATTCATCCATCTTGGGCAAATAAGCATTATCCAATTGAGCCAAAGGTTGAGAATTATAGAAAAAGCCTACAAGCTATTATGAGAATTAATAACGGGTTATAATCAATCATGGATAGCGTTTAGATTTTTTTTGATGGGAGAGTGGGGAAAAAATGCCTAACATAAAGAAGTTTATTGACCAACTAAGAGTTTTTTCCGCACCGAAAGTATTTAATCCCTGGAAGGATTATGATGTAAGGTATGATGTAGGAATTGAGGCACCAGAAATTCGTTCACAACAGTTAGAAAAATATCTGCGTTTACGTATTCCTAATGTGAAATACATTTTTATAGCTGAAGCACTTGGATACCAAGGTGGGCATTTTTCTGGTATTGCAATGACATCTGAATGAATTTTGCTTGGTAATCATCCCAGTGTCAAACCTACATTAGTTATTGGAGAAGTTGGGAAACGTACGAGTAGTTCGTGTAGTCATTACATAATAAAAAAGACACAAAGAGAGCTTGGTTTTAACGAACCGACGGCTACTGTGGTTTGGGAAGCAATAAGTAATAATGGTTTATCACTATTTGAAGTATTACTGTGGAATATATTTCCCTTCCATCCGTATAAGGCAAATGATTTACTTACGAATAGAACACCTGAACAAAGTGAATTAGAGGATGGATTAGTGTATGTAAGAATGCTTATGAAATTGTGTCCTAAGGCAAAAGTTGTATCCATAGGGCAAGCCTCAGCAGTCACCCTTGATATGAATGGCATAGACAATGTTAAATTACGTCATCCATCTAATGGCGGTGTTCCTGAGTTCAGGATTGCTTTCAAAAAACTACTATATGGAAGTAGCTTATAGAAGTGCTGACTTTTGCAATCGGTTACTAATAATCAAGTCATGGAATTAACCAGAGGTGATTGTTTTGAAGAAAAAAATCGTAATAAGTGTTATTTTACTATTGGTAAATGGTATATCAAATATTTTTGCTAACGATGAAAGATGGGTAAAGGCAGGCGAAGATAAGTTTGGTGTCTATTACGTTGAAAAGCAATCTGTGAAACCAATGATGGATGAACAAGGTGCTTATCTAGATGTATGGTTCAAAAATGAACATACAACAGCTGGTCTTGAGGACATATTAATTAAAATGGGTTCACCAACAGATAAAGACATCATTAGAAGCGTATATAGTCTAAATTACACTATTTCGCACGAAAAAATTAGAGTTAGAAATTGGACGCATATAAAGCTTAAGGCTATTGTTTATGATAAGAATAACGTAGTTATTGATAGCTCAGATGTAAAAGACCCTAAATGGGTAGATTTTAAACCTCAGTCGCCCATTGATATGGTTGCACGCCAAGCTTTAGCGATTGTTATTGGTCGTATGGAAGAAGCGAAGAAAGGCATGGCAAACCAATAAATGGTAAGTGAGTAGATTGCCACTACCTTACAATTGACACTCAGTATTCGAGATGCTATACTGATTATCGTATCTTCAATCATGCCGAACCTGCCAATTATGCTGATTTGCCCTCATTCAAACGCTGCCAATTTGAATTCCATTCGAATTCCATTGGTGCATTAAAAGTTGATTTTTGAGCAAGAATAGGCTATGATAAACAGGTAAGCTTTATGGCTTTAAGTACAGATAAATAAAGGATTTATAACACATGCGTCCGTAGCTCAGGTGGATAGAGCGGTGGTTTCCTAAACCGCGTCTTGCGGGGGTTCGAGTCCCTCCGGGCGCACCAAAATCAAGGGTTCTAGCTTATTGCTAGAACCCTTGATTTTGGTGCGCCGTGAATAGCTTGAAGAATACTCCTTTTGCACATGGTTCACGCCTTATGTCTTGATAATACTTTTTCCAACTTTTCAGTTGCAAGCTCATCTGCCTTTTCCTAAGAGAAAAGCAGAACAGATCATATCTCAATTGAATGGACGCAAAATACTTCTGACGGGGAATCACGATAAAAACTATAACCCCGGTGTATTCGAGGAAATCTGCCTATAAGCACATTCATTACAACCAAGACAATGAAGAACGTGGCATCAGACACTAGAACGGTGGAGGGCGTTTGTTGCGAGGCTATTCGATCCCTTTGTATCCGTTCTTTTCAGCGTGGCCAAGGAGATACAGGAAAGCGAAAGCGGGAATACGCAAAAGTCTTTCACCGCTGCCAGATAGATGTTCTCCAAAATCATCAACACGTTTGGTGATGATGATCGCGGAGGCTGCTTTCCTGGAATGCTCCACAATGGCATCATCATCCGGAATAGGGGCTTGCTCCCGATATTTCACTTCGATCAGAATATTGGAGATGTTTGGGTAATCAACAACAATATCGATTTCCTTATTCTTGCTTCCGCCGCGATAATATCCTACTCGCGTGGCCCTTTGATAGTAGAACGCCGTGACGTGTTTATACACCGCAGTTTCCACCATTTTACCCATTTCAACAGGATTGGTTAGAACTTCGCTGTCCATGAGAACTGCGTTGCGAATGGCAGCGTCCGCAATATAAATTTTTGGTTTAGCCTTTAATACTTTTTTCCCGTCCAACTCCACAGGGTAACTCAGGTAAATTAAATTTGCGCTTTCCAGATAGTCGATATAGTTTTGCACTGTCTGCCGGCTGACGCCGTTGAGTTCCTTTGCCATGGCATCAATCGCGACAATTTCAGAGGACACATTGCACAGATAGAGGAAAATGCGCTCTAATTCTGTCGCATTGCGGATGTTATACAGGGCGGGTAAATCCCGCTTTAAAACTTTATCCACAACATCCTCTCGCATGACTTGCTCAGCCAAAAAATCATTGTTTGCCAATGCCAGTTCAGGGAAACCACCGATTTGCAAATATCGCGCAAAGTGATTCTGTACAGCAGACAGCTTATTGATAATCTGTCCGCGCTCCTGCTGCGATAGCCGTAATAGAAATGTCGGCTTTAACGTTGAGTTCAACTGAATATCCGGTAACCCAATCAATGCGCAATATTCATAGAAAGACAGGGTGGGAACCTGAATCACTGTCCAGCGTCCGGCACCGCTTTCTGTGCTGCCCCGCACAAGTGCCGGACTGGCGGAGCCGGTTGCAACCACTTTTGTCTCCGGCTGTGTATCATAAATCGTTTTCAGCCAGGCGGCCCAATCGGTCGCATATTGAATTTCATCAAAAAAATAATATACATTTTGATCTGGGCAAATATTTTCATGATAGCATTCCAATACCTCGCTTAGCCCCGCCAGCTTTAGCATTGGATGATCCAAGGAAATAAAAACAATGCGCTGGGGAGGAATTCCCTGCCCAAGCAAGGCATTAATCATTTGATATTGAATTGTTGTTTTTCCCACACGTCTTGTCCCGGTCAAAACAACGGTGCGCCGGATGTCCTCTAATTCCAAGCGTTTCATCGCCTCATAGTAAGCGAATCTTCTGTATTCCCGGTAAAGAGCCGGGTTTACAGTACCACTTATCCACCAAGGATTAAACGTACGCAGCACCTTCAAGATACCCTCTTTGGTTGTTACCGCCATAGGGACACCTCCGTTCCAATCGTATTTCAACTATATATTACATTATTGTCGATAAAAATGTAAAGTATACATTGCATTTTATTTAACAAAAATGTAATGTATATTCTGTTAGCTTATGAGATTGAAGAGGATGAAACCATTATTTTATTAATGACACTAGGCGTACATGAACATTTTTATCGTGAATTGAAAAATTAGTATGCTAAGAGGAACCAAATTAAGGACCAAAACCATTTATATACCTCGTTTTGCGTCGAGTCCCTCCGGGCGCACCAAAAGAACAAGTCTTCCGGCGTTGGCTGGAAGGCTTGTTTGCGTTTTGTAAGCAGGGTTATCGCTAGGTTTTAACCAAATGTTTACAAGGTCTTAACTAACTATCTTGATTTTTGGTATATTATTGAGTTAGTCATTATTAACTGAAGGTGGTGTTAGTGATGGAGAAGGCACTTGATAATTTGGAGATTACTTTAACTGAAGAAGAACTGGAAGAGTTGCTGGCCGACTTACCTGATTTTATTAGAGAATTAGAAGAAAGTGTAGCTTAAAACTTAATGGGGATGAATTGATTAGCCGCTTTATCCTTCAGGATAAAGTGGTTTGTTCTTTACACCATCATCTTGGCTGTGTAATCAGGGAAGTGGTATGTAATTATAGCGGTGAGGCCATTAATTACCGCCAGGGAGAAGTCAATCTGTCAAAATATACAATAACCAAACCGATGATAGCAATTAATATTATGATTGCAAATATTGTCATGACGTCCTCCTGGCTGGATTACTCTGACA
>POVV01001070.1_pt1 | contig 11637 bp, 10 predicted proteins | sample 1560271 | NCBI WGS metagenome assembly POVV01 (sample SAMN08337232, study PRJNA429181) | Bioreactor metagenome, whole genome shotgun sequencing project. | biome: cows' rumen and soil; feature: anaerobic; isolation source: anaerobic chemostat enrichment culture, galacturonate as sole carbon... | reverse complement strand
TACTAGGACATAGAAATGGAGGCCAAACCATGAAACTAAACAGAACGACGCAAAGAACCGTTGAGATCTTAAAGCTGATCTCCAGAACACCGGAGGGAGCGACTCTGGACGATCTATGTGAAAAGCTGGATCTTCCCAAGACCAGCGCTTACGATATTGTGACAACCCTTGCCGAGATGGGCATGGTCAATGTAGCAAGGGGTCAAAAGCAGAATTATACCATAGGCTTAATGGCTTACCGCATCGGAATTAATTATACCAATAATCTGGATTTTATCGGAATCATTGAGCCGGTGCTCAAGGCATTTTCCAAGGAAGTGGGAAAGACGGTCTTTTTTGGTATTCCGTCGGATCATCATGTGGTATACATATGTAAGTTCGAACCGGAAAATCCTATTATCACTACAGCAACTGTAGGTTCTAAAAATCCCATGTACTGTACCTCCCTGGGAAAGGTGATTCTCGCCTACAGCGATGAGGAGGCCAGAGAGCAGATGATCAACCGGCTGAAATTCACCCAGTACACCGAGAGAACCATCAGAAACAAAGGGCAGCTGCTGGAAGAACTGAAACAGGTACGGGAAAGAGGCTATGCATTTGATGCCAGGGAGATGGAGGAACATATGCAGTGTGTGGGAGCCCCGGTATTTGACCGGGATGGCAATGTGCTGGGAGCCATCAGCGTATCCAGTCTTTATAAGCCTTCCAATGATTATGAGGCTTTGGGAAAGCTGGTTTCCGAAAAGAGCATGGAGGTTTCCCGTTTGTTAGGCTTTCTTGGAAAAATATAAGGAATACCTGTTGACAAAATGGATGGAAACGATTAATATTTCAAGTATAGGAATCGTAAATATGAAATCAATTCGTATATACGAAATTAAAGAAGGAGAGTAAAAGGACGATGAAAAAAGAACAGGTTTTATCAAAGATGAAAAAAGACTGTCTGGTAGCTGTTGTTCGTGCAAAAGACTTTGAGCAGGGCGAGAAGGTAGTCGACGCCATCATTGCAGGCGGCATCAATTTTATTGAAATCACAATGACCATGGATGAAGGAAATCCAATTGAATTCATAGCAAAAATGTCTGAAAAATATAGCAAAAATGAAGAGGTTGTTATCGGAGCAGGTACTGTACTTGACCCGGAAACAGCGAGAGCAGCAATCCTTGCAGGTGCTAACTATGTTGTAAGCCCCGGCTTAAATGTTGAGACAATCAAGCTTTGCAACCGTTACAGAGTTCCTATGCTTCCAGGCGTTATGACACCTACCGAGGCTATTACCGCATTGGAGTGCGGCTGTGACGTCATCAAGATCTTCCCAGGCAACATCATGGGACCAGATGCGATCAGCTCCTTTAAAGGCCCGCTTCCTCAGGGTGACTTCATGCCATCCGGCGGTGTTGACGTTGACAACGTTGATAAGTGGATTAAGGCAGGAGCCTATGCCGTTGGTACCGGCAGCAGCTTGACAAAGGGTGCTAAGACTGGAGATTTTGCAGCAGTAACAGCGAAGGCAAAAGAATTTGTTGAGGCAGTAGCGGCAGCCCGCAAATAAAAACTAATTATAAAAATTAATAATAGAATTTTAGGAGAGAATACAAAATGGCAAAACTTGTAACCATGGGCGAGATCATGTTAAGATTATCTACCCCCAATAATGAGAAATTTATTCAGGCAGATGAGTTTGATGTAAACTACGGAGGCGGAGAAGCTAACGTAGCTGTTTCCTTAGCAAACTATGGACATGACGTTGAGTTTGTTACAGCAGTTCCTAAGAACCCCATCGGTGAGTGTGCGGTAGCTGCTTTAAGAAAATACAACGTGGGAACAAAGCACATTGCAAAATGCGGTGAAAGACTTGGTATCTACTTTTTAGAGACAGGTTCAGCCATGAGAGCATCTGCTGTCGTATATGACAGAGCACATTCCTCCATCGCTACAGCAACTGCAGCAAATTTTAACTTTGATGAGATTTTTAAAGATGCAGATTGGTTCCATTTCACAGGAATCACACCGGCAGTAAGTGATGAAGCAGCAGAACTGACTGAGACAGCTTTAAAGGCAGCTAAGGCTCATGGTGTAACCGTTTCCGTAGACTTAAACTTCCGTAAGAAATTATGGTCTTCTGAGAAGGCTCAGAAGGTTATGACAAACCTGATGCAGTACGTTGATGTATGCATCGGTAACGAAGAGGATGCAGAAAAGGTTCTTGGCTTTAAGCCAGGCAACACCGATGTAACTTCCGGCGAACTGGAATTACAGGGTTATGTTGACATCTTCAATCAGATGGTCGATAAGTTTAACTTCAAGTATGTGATCAGCTCCCTGCGTGAAAGCTACTCAGCTTCTGACAACGGCTGGTCTGCATGTATCATGGATGGTGCAACCCGTGAGTTCTACCACTCTAAAAAATACCGCGTTACCCCTATCGTTGACCGTGTAGGCGGCGGTGATTCCTTCGCAGCTGGTGTAATCTGCGGCCTGGCTGACGGCAAGGACTTTAAGGGTGCTCTGGAGTTTGGTGTTGCGGCTTCTGCATTAAAGCACACCATTCCTGGAGACTTCAACCTGGTGACCAGAGAAGACGTAGATACTCTGGCTGGCGGCGACGGTTCAGGACGTGTTCAGAGATAATTGATAAGAAATAGAGAAGGGGAGTCATTGGGCAATGACTCCCCTTTTAAAAAACTATGGAGGAAAGTTCAAGATGAGTGACAGACCTTTTGATTTACTGAGCCTTGGAGAATTGTTGTTACGCTTGTCTCCGGAAGGTGTGGAACGGCTTGTCCGGGGAGATTCCTTTCAAAAGCAGGTGGGCGGGGCAGAACTTAATGTTGCCGTAGGAGCGGCTCTTTTAGGGCTTCATACCGGCGTGGTTACCCAGCTTCCGTTTAATGATATAGGAAATTTTGTAAAGAGCAAAGTCCGTTCCTATGGAATCAGCGATGACTATTTTGTTTACGATAACAGCTCGAACGCTAGGCTTGGGCTATATTATTATGAATACGGAGCATATCCAAGGAAACCTAAGGTCATTTACGACAGAAAGAACAGTTCTTTTGTCCAGATCAGCACCTCTTCGTTCCCTGAGGAGATGTATACGGCAACTACCTGTTTCCACACCACAGGAATCACCCTGGCTTTGTGTGAGAATACCAGGAAGACAGCCATTGATATGATTAAAAAGTTCAAGCAGACAGGAACCATCATTTCTTTTGATGTGAATTTCCGTGGAAATCTCTGGACCGGTGAGGAAGCCAGAGCATGCATTGAAGAGATTCTTCCCTATGTGGATATTTTCTTCTGCTCAGAAGAGACGGCCAGACTGACCTTTAAGAAGGAAGGGACCGTTAAGGAAATGATGAAGAGCTTTACAGAGGAATATCCCATTTCCGTAGTGGCTTCCACCCAAAGGATCGTGCACAGCCCCAAGAGCCATACCTTTGGCTCTGTGATTTACGATGCTTCCAGAAATGAATATTACGAGGAAGAACCATACCACAACATTGATGTTGTTGACCGGATCGGAAGCGGAGATGCTTATATTGCAGGTGCTCTATATGGTCTTTTAAGCAGCGGAGGGGACTGCATGAAGGCAGTCCAGTACGGCAATGCAACTGCAGCTTTAAAGAATACCATACCAGGTGATCTTCCAACTTCAGATTTGAGTGAGGTAAATACCGTTATAAAAGACCATAACGACAAGGGACCTCAGAGCGAGATGAGCAGATAAAATAAAGTAAATATAATACCGGCAAATGAGGCAGGATTTCCAGGAATCCTGCCTCATTCTCATATTCAATCCAGCGTTCGACAAATGAAAGCGGCAGGGCATAAATCCGACTTGTTTATTTAAACCTTTAAATATATAAAATTACTAATATAAGAGGAAATATATAAAAGTAAATTAAAATATTGACAAATAAATAAAAAGGTTATATATTAAAACTATACAATATGATGTATATTTTTTTGCGAATTTAATTTAAACGATTAAATAGATCGTATATGGCTGATGGATATCAATATCAATCGGCCAAAATTTAAAAAAGTTATTTAATCGTTTAAATAAATAAAATAATTTATTGGAGGGTTTATTATGGGAAGAAAGAAATTACTGGCATTGCTTCTGTCAACAGCTGTTGTATGTGGTTCACTAGCCGGCTGCGGCGCCAGCGGAACAGAAAAGCCGGAAGGGACTGTGGCCGGAAGTACTGAGTCCAAGGCAGGGGAAAGCAGTAAGACAGATTCAGCCGAAGCAGGAAAGAAAGTAACCATTGCGGTCTGGAATGAGCCGAGTAAGGACGAAGCTCTTAATATGTATTTACAGGCTGAAAAGGCAACAGGTATTGAAGTGGAAGTGACAGTGATCCCGGAAAGCGATTATTCCTCTAAATTGAACCAGATGGTTTCAACCGGGAATGATTCCGTTGACATCTATGTGATCTGGGAAAATGACATCGCTAACTTTGCCCAGGTAGGAGGAATTATTCCGCTTGATGATTATCTGGCCAAATCAACAATTAAAACAGATGATTTTATTGATGCGGTAGCAAAGCTGTCTGAGGGCCTGGGCGGTACCTATGGTTTGCCGTGGTGTGCGGCTACGGAAATTCTGTATTACAACCAGGATATGTTTGATGCAGCAGGTATTGCCTACCCGACGAATGACTGGTCTTATGCAGACTATAAGGCAGCGGCAGAGAAACTTACCCAAAAGGCAGCCGACGGTACGACTGAGGTATATGGAAGCGCACTTCCCAACACCCAGACCTGGTGGGCAGGGATCGGCGGTGCAGGTGATCAGGTCTTTGACCCGGCCAAGGGTCAGATGGTGATCGGCGACGGTGCGGTTTCTTTTGTCTCTGATGTGGCACAAATGGTCAAAAACGGTACCATGCCGGAACCTTCTTCCGATACTGCAGATCTTTTTGCGGCTGGAAAAGCGGCTATGAGCTGGCAGGGAAGCTGGAATATAGGAACTTATGGCGGTGGGCTTGCCTTTAACTGGGATATAGCCTCAATTCCTACCGACAAACTGAAATATAACACGTTACATACCGGTTTTTACAGCATTAATGCAAAGAGTAAGAATCAGGAATCTGCGTTTAAGGTAATTGAATACCTGATGGGCGAGGAAGGGCAGGCCATTAACTCTAAGGCAAGCGGCAATCCTTCTGCAATCAAATCCATAGCAGAAAAAGGAGCCTGGAAGGTGGAAAGCGTAACTACAATAGAAAACTGGGATGCCATAACAGACTCCTTAAAGGCCGGCGTATTTGGATATACATGCTTACCCTCCGGTGTAACCAACAATGCGGTCAGTGAATTTAACTCAGCGGTATTAGGACAGAAAACTCCGGAAGATGCGGTTAAGAATGCTTCCAACTATGCAAAGGAGACGATTGGCTATTAAGCTTTCATAAGGCCAGATGAAATAATTGAGCCAGGTACAGGAGCGGCCGCAGAACAGACGGAAAACGGAAGAAAAGCGGCCGCAAGGAGAGGTCATTTGTGCCTTTAAGCGAAAGGATCGTGAATGCTATGAAAAATGAGAAAAGGAAGCCGATAAATAAAAAGAAGCTTATGAATCATCTGACTGCATATGCTTTTTGTGCCCCATGGTTTATAGGATTTATATGTTTTACCTTATTTCCCATTGTTTTTATGTTTGCAGTGAGTTTGACAAACCGGAAATTAAACGGCATTTCAAATTTTGTAGGATTGGCAAATTACGTGAATATGGTTCAAAGCCCTACCTTTTGGAACTCCATAAAAGTAACCTTGTTTTTTACGGTTGTTATGATGGTGGTTACTACGATCTGGGCAGTGATTCTTGCTATGCTGTTGAATTATAAACAGAAATTAAACGGCATATTCCAGTTCTGTTATTTTCTTCCGTCCGTTATACCGACGGTTGCACTGGCGTATACATTCCGCACGATTTTCGGAAAAGAGGCAGGTCTTTTAAATGCCTTAATTTCACAGATGACTGCAAAAAATGTCATGGTGAACTGGCTGTATGACAAACACACCATATATCTTGCTGTATTTTTTATTACCCTGTTTACATACAACACCGGACAGATGATGCTGATCTTCCGCTCAGGCTTAAATGATGTTCCCGGAGAACTTTATGAAGCGTGTGACATTGACGGTGCAAGCCCGTTCCGGAAGTTTTTCGGCGTAACGCTTCCCATGATATCCCCCATTGTGCTGTTTAATGCGGTTATGGGCTGCATCAGCGCGCTTAACGGTTCCTTTGCACTGCTGTATCCATTGACAGGGGAAAGCGGGGATCCTGACGGGATGACCCAGGTTTTAAGCCTTTTGATTTATAAGGAAGCTTTCAGCAATATGAAAGTCGGATATGCCTGTGCGCTGTCGGTGGTTCTTTTTCTGATCGCCTGCGGTTTTGGGATCGGCATATTTGCAGTATCAAAAAAACTTGTCTATTACGAAAATTAAGGAGGAGAGGCCATGAATTCAGTAAAGGCAAAGAAAAAGGCAGGCAGGATTCTGATTTTTATTCTTAAGATTCTTGTTGCTGTTATCATGTTCTCTCCGATCATATGGGTGTTTTCGGGAGGATTTAAAAATTTAACAGAGTTCACCACCTCTTCTGATATCATCCCTAAGAATGTGACCCTGGAGAACTTTAACTATATCTTCTTTCATTCCAACTATTATTTATATGTAAGAAATACCGTTCTATTAATGGCAGGAACAACGTTAGGGACATTAATATCCTCTTCCTTTGTAGCCTATCCTCTTGCAAGAATGGAGTTTCCTGGGAAGAACTTAATATTTTCATTGATTGTGGGAACGATGATGATTCCGGGGATTGCCCTGATTATTCCCCAGTACATTATGTTTGGGAAGATCGGCTGGCTTGATTCCCTTCTCCCCATGATCGTACCGTCATTTTTTGCTTATCCCTATAATGTATTTCTTTTCCGGCAGTTTTTCCGGTCTATCCCAAAGGAACTGGATGAAGCAGCAACCATAGACGGATGCAGCAAGCTGGGTGTGTTTTTTAAAGTGCTGGTGCCTCTGTCAAAATCCACCTTTACCACAATCGGTGTGCTTTCCAGTGTATTCTGGTGGAATGAGCTGACCCAGCCGGTGTTCTATATTAACAGCGACAAGTGGAGAACGCTGACCATTGCATTAATGACTACATTTATGTATACTTCTGGTAATGCATTTGTTATTAACTGGCCGTCAATTATGGCAGCATCATCTCTTATGATTCTGCCCCCAATGCTTCTTTACCTGTTTGGTTCCAGATTCCTGGTTGAAGGGATCAAAACTTCCGGTTTAAAAGGATAGGGGAATGGGCTGCCATGAAGTGATGGATAAAGGAACGGAAAAAGAGGAAAGAGGGAGTATTACCATGACATTAAAAGAAATTGCTTCAATGGCCGGTGTATCCGTAGCAACGGTATCATATGTGCTCAATAATACGGCTCAGGTAAGTGAAGAGACAAGAAAAAGGGTAGAAAAGATCATAAAAGAAACAGGATACCGGTCCAATATCCTGGCGAAAAGTCTTCGGACAAATGAATCGTTCCTGATTGGAGTGATTGTTGAAGACATTACTGTCTGGCATACGGCCCATATCATTGACGGGATCAATGAAATTGCAGAAGCAAGAGGATATAATACCATCTTAAACAATTTAAGGCTTCTTAGCAAAATAGAATCTCAGTTTGAACATATTTCAAATTTTCAGAAGGACATCGACAAGGCGGTTGATGTTCTGATTGGAATGCAGGTGGATGGCATTATTTATGTGGGGATGCATGACCGCAAAATAAGCCATGTGCTTCATGATATAAAAAAACCGGTGGTTTATTGTTACTGTTATACGGATGGGGAAGGATCCTCGGTCCGCTATAGCAACGAAAAAACGGTTTACCAGATGACCCAGATGTTAATAAGTAATGGACACAAGGAGTTTGGCGTGATCAACGGGCTAAAGGGATCAGAGCCTGCTGCCCTTCGGTTTAAGGGCTTTCAGAGAGCCTTGGACGAGGCAGGGATAGAATTAAAGCCTGAGAACATTGTATGCGGAAACTGGAAGTACCGGGAAGGAAAGGAGGCAGCCGGAAAGCTTCTTAATAAAAAGAACTTTCCAACTGCGATCGTAGCGATGAACGACGATATGGCAGTAGGTGTTTATGATGCTGCGAGAGAACTCGGACTTAAAATTCCAGACGATATTTCAGTAACGGGTTTTGATAATGGAGATATTGTCCAGTATGTGACCCCAAGAATCACCACAGTGGAAAGACCTCTTCAGGAAATGGGATACCGTTCCATGGAGCTTTTGCTGGAAAGTATTCATGGAACCAGTGTGGGAGATGTAAACATCACCCTGCCCTGCGCCCTGATAGAAGGAGAGTCGGTAAAGAATCGGAACGAATCTGCGGTTTATGAATAAAAACTAAGTGAGGAAAAGATATGGAAGCTGGTAAGTTGACAACAATGGAATTAAAAAGCATTATAATTGATGATCCATTCTGGAACAGATATATTGATCTGGTGGATCATGTTATATTACCCTTTCAATGGGAGCTGATCAATGATCGGGTAGAAGGGGCCGAAAAAAGCTATTGTATCAGAAATTTCCGGATTGCCTGCGGCGATGAAAAGGGAGAACACAAGGGCGTGGTATTTCAGGATACGGATGTTGCCAAATGGCTGGAAGCCGCCGCCTATTCCCTCGCTAAAAAGAAGAATCCCGAACTGGAAGCCGCCGCTGACAGCGCCATCGATTTAATTGCCAGAGCACAGTGTGATGATGGCTATTTGAATACGTATTATACAATCACAGGCAAAAGACGGTGGTCTGACCTGTTTGAAGGTCATGAGCTTTACACTGCAGGACATATGATCGAAGCGGCTGTGGCATATTATGAAGCAACGGGCAAGAAGAAATTTCTTCATGTAGTATGTAAGTTTGCCGATTACATGTGTAAGGTGTTTGGCAGGGAAGAGGAGAAAATCCATGGCTATCCGGGGCACCCGGAAGTGGAGCTGGCACTGGTAAAGCTTTACCGGGTAACAAAAATGACAAAATATCTGGAACTGGCTGATTTTTTTGTACGGACCAGAGGGGAAAGACCTTGTTATTTTTTAAACGAAGATTGTATCAAGAATCAGAATTTCATCTTTCCGGAATTTAAGGATTTTGACCTGGATTATAACCAGTCCCACATGCCATTGAAAGAACAGGAAACAGCGGAAGGGCATGCGGTGCGGGCAGTTTATTTATACAGCGCCATGGCTGACTTGGCTTATGAATATCAGGATAAAGAACTGTTGAAACAGTGCGAAACCCTGTGGAACAACATTGTGGAAAAACGGATGTACATCACCGGAAGCATTGGTTCTGCATCCTATGGGGAGAGATTTACCACGGATTATGATCTGCCGAACAATTCAAACTATTCGGAATCCTGCGCCACTGTGGGGCTTGCCATGTTTTCCAACCGGCTGTTTCGGATCACAAAGGATGGAAGATATATGGACATAGTAGAAAAGGCATTATACAACACCCTTTTGGCGGGAATCGCCCTTGATGGGAAGCATTTCTTTTATGTCAATCCTTTAGAGGTGGTTCCGGAGATTGCTGAGAAGAATCCGACTTACCGCCATGTGAAGACCACAAGGCAGCTTTGGTTTGGCGTATCCTGCTGTCCGCCTAATATTGCAAGGACCCTTGCATCCCTGGGCAATTATATGTATGCTTCAGAGCAGAATACGATATACGTGAACTTATTTATAAGCAGCAGGATTGAAACCGGCCTTTGCTCCGGCCATGTGGAGCTTCTGCTCAGTTCTGATTATCCGGTAAAAGGTGATGTAACACTGGAAATCACTCCGGAAACAGACGGACAGGAGTTTACCGTAGGGATCCGGAAACCGTCCTATTCCGGCAAGGCGGAACTAAGTGTCAATGGTGTTAAGGAAGCCGTTTGCCTGGAAAAAGGATACTTATACCTGACCCGTAACTGGAAGGCAGGAGATAAGGTCACATTGGTTTTTGATGTATCTTTCCGTTTTGTAAGATGCAATCCCAGGGTACGTGACAACATCGGGAAGGTCTGCCTGATGAAAGGGCCTATGGTGTATTGCCTGGAGGAAACGGATAACGGCAAGTATCTGGCATCAGACATCATAGACAGTTCGGTGCCGCCTAAGGAAGAGTTTGACGAATCATTGCTTGGCGGAACCTTGTGTGCCGGACTGGAAGGTATGCGCATAGATTATTCCAGGGTGGGTGATTCCCTCTATGAAGAAGAAAAACCTTCTTATATAAATGATACGTTTAAGGCGATTCCTTATTGCTGCTGGAATAACCGGGGCAAGGGTGAAATGATTGTATGGTTGCGCGAAAAGTAAAAAAGGGCAATATAAAAGAAGATCCGGCAAGGTAACTTGCCGGATCTTCTTTTATTGAATAATAATAATGATCTAATTTCCGCATTCAATGCTGATCTCATTGAATTTATCTAAAATGTGTTCCACATCCATATTGGACTTTTCGTTCCCCTCTTTATCAACGATGGCATTTCCCTGATGCATCATCAGCAGGCGGTTACCGTATTCTACGGCATACCGAAGGTTATGAGTGACCATAATGGTGGTCAAATGCTTTTCCTTCACAATCCGATCTGTCAGCTCCATGATGTTCTCGGCAGTTTTCGGATCCAGGGCAGCGGTGTGCTCATCTAAGATCAGGAATTCAATGGGAGTCATGGTGGACATGAGAAGAGCCATAGCCTGCCTCTGACCGCCGGAAAGTACGCCCACCTTTACATGCAGCTTATCCTCTAAGCCGAGGCCCAGGAAACGTAGCTGTTCCCTGTAATAGGATATCCGCTGCTTGTTGGTGCCGGGAAGAAGATTAAAGGGCTTTCCCTTAGTATCAGCCAGAGCCATATTTTCCAGGATGGTCATATTGGGACATGTGCCCATAGCCGGATTCTGGTAAACTCTTCCGATTCGACGCTGGCGCTTAAATTCCGGCATGTTTGTGATGTCGGCGCCGCCTACCAGGATGGAACCGCTGTCCAAAGGAATGCTTCCGCAGATGATGTTTAACAGGGAAGTCTTGCCGGAGCCGTTGCTTCCTACCACAGATACGAACTGCTGGTCTTTGATGGTAAGATTAAAGTTCTGGAACAGGCATATCTCATTGACCGTTCCCTGGTTGTAATATTTATTGATGTTTTGAAGTTCAAGCATGATGTTTCACCTTCTTTTCCCTGCCGTTGCTGAGTACCAGAATAGCCAGGAACAACACTGATGTGATCAGTTTTAAATCCGATGCTTCCATTCCAAGATAAATAGCAAAAGACACGCAGGCTTTGTAAATGATAGAGCCGATAATGACCGCGGTGGTGGATTTCACAAACCCAACCCGTTTAAACAGCTTTGTTCCAATGATTACATTGGCAAGACCAATTACAATGGTACCTGTTCCCATACTGATTTCAAAAAACCCTTTTTGCTGGCAGTATACGGAACCGGCCAGAGCAGCCAGGCCGTTTGCGATGGCAAGACCGATGATCTTAACCATGCCTTTGTCCTTGGCAAGAGAGGTAACAAGAGTTTCATTGTCACCCACAG